>Ga0209160_1000077_pt1 | contig 64468 bp, 51 predicted proteins | sample GraSoiAngelo_153_FD_186167 | JGI IMG/M metagenome (GOLD analysis project Ga0209160, IMG submission 186167) | Grasslands soil microbial communities from the Angelo Coastal Reserve, California, USA - 14_1009_12_40cm (SPAdes) (version 2) | ecosystem: Environmental > Terrestrial > Soil > Grasslands ...
AGCACGGCCACACCAAGCTTCTCGACTTCGGCCTCGCAAAATTGACTTCTTCCGGACCTGCCGCTGCAACTACAGACGGGGCGCCCACGCTTGCCGCGGCGGAACATCTCACCAGCCCGGGCACGGCGCTCGGCACCGTCTCGTATATGTCCCCCGAACAGGTGCTGGGGAAGGCGTTGGACGGGCGCTCGGATTTGTTCTCGTTTGGCGTCGTGCTTTACGAGACGACCACCGGCGTTCTTCCTTTTCGAGGCGATACGACGGGCGCCGTCTTTGATTCGGTTCTTCATAAAGCGCCGGTCGCTCTTGCGCGGCTCAACGCGGAAATTCCGGCGGACCTGGAGCGCATCATCACCAAAGCCCTTGAAAAAGATCCGCGCTTGCGCTACCAGCATGCTGCGGAGATGCGCGCCGATTTCCAGCGCCTGAAGCGCGACACGGACACCAGCCGTTCGGCAACCTTTTCCGAGGTGGCCGCCCAGAGAGATACCGGCGCGGTCCCTCCGACACTCTCTGGAGGTGGAACTTCCGCCTCGGGCCATGCGGCAGCTTCCGATTCGGAAATTGCCGTTGGGCTTCTGACGCGCCACAAGAAAGTTTTGCTGATAACGATGGTTGTCACGGTCGCGATCGTTGCGGGTGTGGGATTCGGCGCGTACCGTTGGTTAGCGCCTCACTCCCGCTCCTCCATTGATTCGCTTGCTGTGTTGCCGCTCGTAAATCTCTCCGGCGATCCGCAGCAAGATTACTTTGCCGATGGTATGACCGAAGCGATGATTACCGAAGTGGCGCAGATCAGCGAGCTAAAAGTGACCTCGCGGACCTCGGTGATGCAATACAAGCACACCAAGAAATCGCTACGCGAGATCGCCAAGGAACTGGGCGTTGATGCGTTGTTGGAAGGTGCGGTGCAGCGTTCGGGAGGCAGGGTGGCGATCACCGCGCAGTTGATTCAAGCCTCGACGGATCGTCATCTGTGGGCAAAAAGCTACGAGCGCGAAATGAGCGATGTGCTCGCACTCGAACGCGAAGTTGCGCAGAATGTCGCCGAGGAAGTGGGGGTGAAACTCGGCTCATCGCAGCAGGCGTATGTTGCCGCGGCTCGCACCGTCAATCCCGAATCTCATGAGGACTATCTTCTCGGCCTGCACTACCTTCGCTCGGGGACGCGCGAGGGAACGCAAAAGGCGGTGGAATACTTCCAAGCGGCAGTTGCGAAAGATCCCAAGGACGCCCTCTCCTACGCCCGTCTTGCCGAAGCCTATCGAGGCCTGAGCAGCCTGTATATGGCTCCGCTCGACGCGATGCCAAAAGCAAAAGCAGCGGCGGTGAGGGCCCTGGAATTGGACGAAACTCTCGCCGAATCCCATGCCTCCTTGGGTGTGGCCAAGCTGTTTTACGATTGGGATTGGCCGGGTGCGGAGAGGGAATTCAGGCGCGCCCTCGAGCTGAATCCAAGCCTCGTGGAAGCACATTTGGGCGAAGCCACCTATCTGGCGACGCTTGGACGCTTTGACGATGCACTCGCCGAGGACAAGCTTGCCCTCTCGCTTGACCCCGCATCCCCAAGGGCTAGGGTAGCTTCTCTATCGCATTCCTACCTCGCGCGGCGCTTTGACCGGACAATCGAGGAATGTCGCAAAACGATCGAGCTGGCACCCAATGTTGGTACTCCTCACGCCATCATGGGGATAGTGCTCTCCTATGAAGACCGCTCCGCCGACGCAATCGATGAAGCGCAGAACGGCGCTCGGCTCAGCGGGAGTCCCTCTCACTTGGCTATGCTCGGCTACGTATATGCCAGGGCGAGAAACCGAACCGAAGCCAAGAAAGTGATTGCCTTGCTGGCGGAAGAGTCCAAGAAGCGTTACATATGCTCATTCGACGTGGCGGGCATCTACGTTGGCTTAGGCGAGCCGGATCGAGGAATGCAGTGGCTGGAAAAAGCGTATAACGAAAGGTCGGATTGACTGGTTTGGGCCGGGGTGGATCCCCGGATGGACCCGCTGCGACGCGATCCCCGCTTTGAAGACCTCCTGCGCCGCCTGGGCTTGCCACCGTAAGCTCGATCTATTTTTTCAGGTCGGCGCGCGTGCGATGAAGTTTGAAGGCCGTCGTGCGGAGAGTCTCGGGGATATTTTTGTTCATGGTCAGGCGCTTAAGGTCCTGGGCGTTGAGCATCGGCAACATGTGCAGAGTAACGTCGAGCGGCGTTTTGGGATTGTTGATCAGGTTGCGGACGACCACGTAGTTCTTCCGGAAATTGCGGTTACCGGCGATCAGCCGCAGGATTTCATCGGTGAGGCTCGACATGGAAGCGAAGGCTTCGACTTCCTGATCCGTCAGGCGGGGTGACGCAAGAACGGCGCGCTGGACGACTTTGTTAGGATCGCGGATGAGGGTACGGCGCGCATCAGTGCCTCCCTTGATGGCGTATTGTACGCGCTGCGCGACGGTCATCGTGGCAATACGCTGAATCAGTGTTTGACGTCGCGCCACGTCAGGCTCAGCCGCAGCCGCGGCCTCAGCAAGGGCCGCTTCATCGATGGGATGGCCAGGCCCGTAAAGTTCGTGGAGCTGATTTTTCTGTTCGGGTGTCAGCAAGGGGGAGTGCTCGAGTACCGCAGCAAGCGTGGGAGATTCGCTGATGCGCTCGAGTTCTTCCATCAGGGTTTGAATGCCAAGTGTGGAGAGATGGCGAACTGCGTGCACGAGATGTTCCGTGGCGCAATTTTTATTGTGCACCAGCGCATCGCAGATGCCCGGTTTGTCGGCAAGATGTTTTGCCGCGTAGGAGAAAAGAGCGGGCAGTGCCTGCTCTCGCTTGATGGCTTCGATAAAGGCTTCCGGGGGCAACGAGAGAATGGCGTCTTGCGCGCGCGTGGCGACCATTTCGTCGGCGTCCCCGGCGAGAACGGCAAGAATTTCCGCGCGGTCCACGGGGGCAAGATGCGCGCCACCTGTGCAGACGGCAATTTTCCGCTCTCGCGGGGCGCGGCCGTGACGCAAGTCTTCGAGAACTTCAGGGCTGAGAGTTTCCACTGCTTGCCTACCTCAAATCCGAATGGCTATACACCATTCTACCGGAGGCACCGGGTGCTCCGAGGGGCGCCATCGCTTTGCCGTTCAACTGCAGCAACACCGCCGAGGAGTTTGCCGCGCTCACCTCAAAACGCTGTTTCGCGGTGAAATGCAGGGTTTCACCGGCAGGAAGTTCGGAGTCGAGGAGAAGCTTGTCGTCCGCGAGGATGCGGACCCGCGTGGCCGCAGAAGTCGAAATGGAAAGGTTGAGCGGCAAGCCCGAGAGAGTTTCTCCAGATCCTGTGGGAGAAATCGAGCGTGCATCAGGAGTGGATCGGGGAGACGCGGCGGAAGCAGCGGCTTGTTTTGCGGCACGATGTGCAGCGTGGCGGCGCCATCCGTACCTGCCTGCATAGAAGAGTCCGACGAGGAACAGAAGGATGACTAGAACCGCCGCGGTAGGAACCCACTTTGGCAGTGAGGGAATGCGTTCCTCGGGTTTTTCCGGAGGGGGTGGCAACTTTTCGGCGCGGGCCAGGTCGTATTCGCTGAGGAGGGACTCCTCAGCGAGGCCGAGGTAGCGCGCGATGCTGCGCACAAAGCCGTGGCCGAAGACGCCGCCGGGTAATTTTCCCCAGTCTTCATTTTCCAAGGCTTGAAGGAAACGGGTGCTGATGCGCGTGGACTTGCTCAGCTCGTCCATGGAAACTTCCCGCAAGTCGCGCTCGCGCTTCAGGCGTTCACCGAAATTTCCCCTGGCCATGAACCGGAACCTGTCCTCAGCGATTGAAGGTGGGCGCGCGCAACAAAGCGGCGTGGGGTCCCTCAACGGACTATAGGCGGGGGAAGAAGTGGTGTCAAACGGACCCTGGACGCGGGCGATGTTCCTCGGATCCGCGAACTCATGAAAAAATATGCCAACCGTCCCATGGACCTCGCGGATGCCGCTCTCCTCCGCGTCGCGGAACGAGAAGGCATCGGCAAGATCTTCACCGTAGATCGCCGCGATTTCTCCGTCTATCGCCTCCACGGCCGCATCCGTCCCGCGCTCCTTCCCTGACCGGCGCCAAGACCTTGCCTGACAAGCCCACGGAATAGAAACTCGAAAATAGAAATTCGAAGATAAAAAATAGAAATTAGAAAAGGACAAGAGAAAGACACACCTTTCGGGCTGAAAGAGAGTCAACACCCGCACCCTGAGAAACGTAGGGTGCGGCACCCGGCAAGAACCATCAACTGAGCATTTCTTGTCTTTAACTTCTAAGTTCGGTTGCGTGTGCCCAGCCTCCGGTCCAAATTGAAGGCCGCGCTGATCAATGCGAGATGGGTGAACGCTTGCGGGAAATTACCTAGCGCCTCTCCTTGGGCCCCCGTTTGTTCCGCATATAGCCCGAGATGGTTGGCATAACCCAGCATTCGTTCGAAGAGGAGCATGGCTTGATCCAGCTTTTTTGGATCGGTCTGACTCGCGCGTGTCAATGCCTCTACGAGCCAGAAGGAGCACATGTTGAACGTACCTTCCTCGCCTGGAAGTCCATCGATACGGGGGTCCGGAGGGTAGCGGTACACGAGACTGTCGCTGACGAGGCCACCTTGGCTGGGGCTCTTGAGAATAGCATCTATCGTGCTGAGCATGCGGGGATCGTTCGGAGCCATAAAGAAAACCAGAGGCATAACAAGAAGGGAGGCATCCAAGTCTTCGCTCCCATAGAATTGTGTAAACGCGCGGCGCTTTTCGTTCCAGCCCCGCGCCATGACCTCCTCGTAAATGCGATCGCGCTCCTGAATCCACTTCGCACGATTCGCAGGCAGAGCGCGTTGGTCCGCCAAGCGCACACCGCGATCCAGGGCGACCCAGTTCATGACTTTTGAGAAGACAAAATGCTCTTCACGATTGCGCATCTCCCAGAGTCCTGCGTCGGGACGCTGCCAATTCTCACAGATCCAATCCAGCCGGCGGCGAATCCTTACCCACGGATCGTATGAGATGGGGCTCACGTACTTGTTGTACAGATAAAATGCATCCATAAACTCACCGTAGACGTCAAACTGGAACTGTGACACGGCAGCGTTGCCGATGCGTACGGGGCGGGACCCACGATACCCCTCCCAGTTGTCCAAACTCTGTTCGGAAATCTCGCAGTCGCCATGGATGGTGAAGAGCACCGGAACAGGCTCGTTCGGGCGGAGATGCTTGGATGCGTAGCTCTCAATCCAATTCATGAACCCCGCAGCCTCCTCTCGGAAACCGATGCGGAGGAACGCATAGACTGTAAAAGCTGCGTCGCGTACCCAGGTGTAGCGGTAATCCCAGTTCCGAGTGCCCCCAATGACCTCAGGCAAGCTGGTGGTCGGGGCGGCAATGATCGCTCCCGTGGGATCGAAGGTGAGAAGCTTCAGAGCCAAAGCCGATCTCTCTACGTGCTCTCGCCAGCGTCCTTGGTAAGTGCAGGAAGAAAGCCATTTGCGCCAGAACCTTAAGGTTCTTTGGAAAAGCTCTTCGGCGTCCTTTTCGGGAGGCGAGGAAGGAACGGTGCCATCCCGGTCGTGGGCCTTCAGAATGAAGACTTGCGATTTCCCTTCCTCAAGGACGAACTCCGCGGTCACACCACCCTGTCCGTCCTGCTTTAGGGGCACCGCTGTAGAAAGTGTAAACGTCAGACCGCCGCCATGGAAGCTCGCGCCGTTGGTATCGAGATGCGTCTCGTGGCTCCCACGTCCGTAGTCGAAGGCGGGGCGGCAAATGAGCCGGACACGCACTGTGCCTTTGACGCAACGCATCCGGCGACAAAGATGTCCAATCCAGGGCGAATCAGCGCGAATCCCTACGGGAATGAAATCTTCCAGTTCGGCGATTCCATCGGGAAGCAAGAACCTTGTCACCAGGATGTTTGTCGAAGGCCAATAGAATTGTTTCTTCCGCACCTGATCGCCGACGGGGCAAATCTGAAAGCGGCCTCCTTTGTCGTCATCCAGGATTGCCCCGAATATGCTTGGTGAATCGAAGTGGGGATAGCAATACCAATCGATCGACCCGTTCATGCCGACCAATGCGACTGTACGCATGTTCCCGATGATCCCGTAGTTCTCGATTGGCTGATAAGACATCGGTGTGTCCTTCTGTAACGGCGCGGCTTTTTTAGTCGCTCTGTGCCTTTTGTCGCCTAGTCCCAGGCATGGCCGCAAAGGCTGTTGCTCAATGCGATCTGTAAGCACTGCAATCGACAACAAACGCTGAACGATCGTATCCGACTCTCCGGTTCCATTGGAAGAGGCCAGCCAAAAGCGGCCTCACCGTTCATCCCGCAACGGCAGCGGGATGGGGCGGAGGTGCAAAAAACAAACCCGCAAGGATGGGCACCCAAAGGCGTTTTTCGGAATTAAGGCACGGCCACCCGCCGGTAGTCCTAAAATCAGTTTTTGGGAAACAAAAGTGTAACTTGCGGCCGGGTCGTCTCGATATGAAGTTTCTTCTTTCGACGGTCTCCCGCTGGCGAGGAAGGCACATAGACAATGCGGTAGGACGCCCTCAGTTCGTTTGCGATCCGCTCGAATGTCGCGCTGAGCTGTTTCGGGGATTCCGGAATCAGAACATCCGCGCCCGTTTTATCGGCGATCTTTTGAGCGCTCTCAAGGCCTCGCTTTTCAACTTTCTTGCCATAGCCGCCTGCTCCAAAGCCTTCCCTAAGAATCACGGGGAAAATGGCGATTTTTGCTTCGTGAGCAAGTTCGACGACGTTCCCGAGCTTGTTCCGACTGCTGTTGTCGTCAAAATCGCCCAGAGCAACATAGATTTTTCGGCCAGGAATTCCATTGAGTCTATCTGGTTTCAAAATGCAGAGAGCGTCGTAGAGGGCGGTCGGACCCCAGTATGTCGCGTCGGGGATCTTACTCAGTCCGTCGTCGACCTCTTTCAGCATATGGGTTGGTTGCGTTACAACAAAAACCTCATTGCTGAAAGCTAAAACGAATCCGGCATCGCCTTCGTGCCAGATCGTATGTACGAATTCCCTTGTGAGCCTAACTTCCTCGTTGATCGATCGATCGGCGCGTCGGCTTCCGCTAATATCAAAAAAGAGCCCTATGGTCAGCGGCTCGTTCACAGCCGGTAGGACCGAAATGATCTTTTGCTCCACATTGTCTTCGAAGGCGCGAACTTCTTCAGGTTTGAGATCCGTAATTGGCTTACCTTGCTTGTCGAGGGCAACAAAATAGAGGGTTTCGCTTGGAGCATTGGCGGGAGCTGCCGTCGCGGGGGCTTGGGTTACTTCCTGTGCTTTAGCCGGTGATGACGCAAACAGCCTCGGGCCCGCGAGTTGAGAGACGCCAAGAGCTAATCCAATAATGGACAGAAGATTGGTGAACGCCCAACAACGGGAAACCATGCGCGCGTTTCCTGTGGCTGATTCCGGCGCCGTCAGCTTAGCCAAGGAAAGGGTCCACGTCTAGGGAAACTGGGACAGACGGGAAGTTTCCCCCATTCTGAAAATCTCCAATCATTATGAGCAAAACGAGTCTTTTCAAACAATATGAGAAAACGTTCCGTCTGTCCCCCGTTGTCCCCGTTGTCGTCCCCCGTTGTCCAATCAATGTCCCATCCGCCATTGCCGTGCGATTATAACCTTGATGCGAGATAGTCGTCGGAGTACCCTCCGGCTATGGAGGGAATGGGCGGGCCGTGCTTTGGAACATTTGCTTGGCTGCGTTAGCTGCCTTGTCACAGTTTGCTAATGCCTTTATGGGCTGGAAGGTGACGCGCAAGCAGCTATCGAAGCGGCAACAAAGGGTATACGATTGTCTCTTTATTTTATTTGGCCTTTCAGGAGTGGTGTCGATTGGTATTTTGGCGGAGCGCGCTGGACGACAAGAGAGAGCACACATTTCAATCCGACTGACGAATACATACGAGGCCGTTAACGCAAAAGACGGGACAAATCTTATCTCCAGAGGACTATGCAAATCTTACAGCGGATAGAAGGGCTGTTTTTGTCCTGGGTACGATTAAGTTCGATGACGATTTCGGTTCCCACCAATGCGATGTTTGTAGATTTCTTTTGCCGCAGCAAACGTTACCACCGAACACGACCATAGCTGGAGCGTCTAGCGTAACAGCTTCTATTCAACAGGTCTGGGGATCATGTGAGACACATAATGGTGAACATTGATTGTCAGGTAGCAGCCTAGTTCGAGCTTGGTATCCTCTGATCGGTGGTCGCCGACAAGAAAAAAGAAAAGAATCTGCGACCGGGCCACCCGTCCAGGTAGAAAAGCGCTACCTGGGGCACCCAGCGAAAAGCAGATTCCTCGCTTCGCTCGGAATGACAAATAGAATCCTTTCAACAAACTGTTAGGCGAAGGCGAGGAGGCCGCGCGGGCGGGGATGCGGGATCCCAAGGGCAAGATGCCACCCTAAAGGGTGGCGCTACATTCAAACCTTAAGATTCGGCAGGGGGCACGCGGCAGTTCGACTCGGTTGCCTGGAGATGTCTATTTTTGTGTAGGGACGCCGAAGCAATGCGAATAGCCGTCGTCGTCGGTAAGGAAAAACTCGGTCTGCCCGTATTCTCGATGTTCCAGTTCTGAAACACCGTACCCAAGGCTCTTCAATCGCTCTCTGGTTTTGTGGATATCCTTCGGCGCCCAGTAGAGTCGAATGCCCTCGTAGTTTTCCGGCTTGACCGGAGTCCCCGCGCGTTGGTTCAGCATAAAACATAAGCCGTCTTTCCGAAGCATGCAGAAGATCAGCTTGCCGTCTTTGCGCATTTCTGAACTCATCGAGAATCCGAGGGCATCGACCCACAAACGCAGGCTCTTCTCCAGGTTTGCGCTCGGAATGACCGGGATGCAGGATTCAACAGGCATAACCGCCTCCTTTCGCGCGAAGTAAAACGCCGGGTCAATTTATTAAGCAATTCATGGCATTAAGCAATCTATGGCATTAAGCAATTCATGCGCGAGACCTAAGGCGCGGCCACCCGCCGTCCCTTCAGGGGCTGAAGCCCCGTTCTTTTTTGATCCGTATCGTGGGAGCTGAAGCTCCCACCTCCTAAAGAGGAGCCGCACGGCATTTGGTTGGTCAGTTTGAATTTTGACCCTTATTTGTCACGATCAAGAGAATTCAAGCTGACCCGCTACGGATTGAATTTTGACCCTTATTGTTACGATCAAGAAAATTCAAACAGCAGTGGCGAGTGGTGAGTGGCGAGAGATAAGAGCGCAGGCAAGAGGTAGCTCGCGCCGAGGGACGCGCTAAAGCGCGCCCCTACAAGGGCTTACGGGGTTATACATTTTGGACTTGACAACGGGATGACGGGTGTGGTAGACTTCCTGTCATAGGGAAGTGTGCCCCGACCTTGGTCGGGGCTTTTTGTTTTTGGGCGAGCCTCCTGCAATAGCCGACGGCTGACAGTTCACAGCTAACAGAAAAAAGTTCCGAAGAAGACGCCGGGCTAAAGCGCCTGTCCCGAAAACTGCCCTTTCTCACCGTCCTGCCGAGCGAGCCCGGCTCAGGCAAAGCGGCGTCAAGCCGCCGCACTCCAAAAGAGAGATCCGCTGCCAAAAAAAGCGCGGCGTCAGGATGACAGGCGCTGCGTTGTGCCGGCAAGATGCCGGCGCTACGAAATGGACGAAAGCCAAATGGCGCCCCGCCATGGCTGTTGCACTCCAAAAGAGAGATCCTTCGCTCCGCTCAGGATGACAGGCGGCACGTTGTGCCGATTTACGGTGGGACGCGCTAAAGCGCGCCCCTACATCGGCGAGGGCAATAGTCAGCGGTGGACAGTTAACAGAAAAAAGCTCCAAAGAAAATGCCGGGCTCCCGACCTGGTCGGGATAAATTCCGCCCGGCGCTACATTCCAACCTCCTAAGGACACAAAACCATGAACCGGCAAAAATTCGATGCTGTAGAAGTGTGGAAACAATTGGAAGACGTAATGGTGCCGCGGCTGCGCCTGCCGGTGATTGACCGCGCGGTCTATTCGTATCTGGTGCGGCACAGCCGACTGGAAAGGAAGTTGCGGCTGCGGTTTTCGATTCTGGGGCTGGCCCGCCATATCCGCCTGTCTGGCGGGCCGGCGCGGGAGGCGGTGCGGCGCCTGGTGGACCAAGGCGCGCTGCGCTTGGTGGAACGCAGCAAAGCCGGCTACCTCGTCGAGGTGCGGCTGCCCGAGGAGATTCGCGCGGCGCGCCCCGATGCGGTGAAGGCGGGCGCCGCGGCACATGTGCCTGGCACCGGCGGTTTGGAAGAGATAGATTTTATGCAGAGCAGGGCGCTGCGGCAGGCCATCCATGCGCGCGAGGGCGGCATCTGCTTCTACTGTCTTCGGCGGACGGCCGCGCGCATGCAGTGCCTGGACCACGTCGTGCCGCGCACGCAGTTGGGGCGCAATTCTTACCGCAACCTGGTGTCCTGCTGCCTGGAATGCAACTCGCAGAAGGGGGAACGCCCGGCAGGAGACTTTCTGTGCTGTCTGTACCGCGAGGGGCGCTTGGCCGCCACGGAGCTCACGGGCCGGCTGTGCGCGCTGGAAGCGCTGGCCGCTGGGAAGATGCGGCCTGCGCTTCAAGGTAACGGAGATCTAGGAAGGAAAGGAGGTTAGGGAAGTAGAGGAGCCAGGAGGTAAGGAAGTTAGGAAGCATGACGCTGGACGATTGGCGAGATGGCAACGCCTGTACCACGAGGTTATTGCGCGCGTTTTTAGCAGGAGCTTATACTGGCCAAGATTCGCCACTCTCGGCGAGAAATGGGCGAATTTGTGTATCCAGTTGTATGTACCGGTCGCGGATTCGGCGGAAGTTTCACGCGGCCGAGGGAGCAACGTGGCCGCCGGGGAAGAAAAGAGAAGAGTCGCATCACTCTGAAGGCAGGCTGAACCAGGCGTGGAAGACGTAAAACAATTTCCGGCTGTGGAGCGGCGCCGCAACCCTGCAGGGTCGTTGGCGGAGCGCGAAAAAGGGGAAGTGGCTGTCTTCCAGGAATTGGGAAAGGCGCTCACCTCCTCGCTGCAACTCGATCAGGTTCTCCGCACGATCATGGAGAAGATCGAGGAATTTCTGCGGCCAGACAACTGGTCTTTGCTGTTATTGGATGAGGAGAAACAGGAACTGTATTTTGAGCTGGCCGTCGGGAAAGCTTCGCAAGCGCTGAGGGACGTGCGCGTCAAGATGGGGCAGGGAATCGCCGGCTGGGTGGCACAGCACGGAGAGACCGTGGTTGTGCCGGACACCTCGAAAGACACGCGCTTCTTCTCGAAGGTCGACGAGAAGACCAGGACGGAGACGCAGTCGATTGTGGCCGTGCCGGTACGGTTTCGCGACACCTGCCTGGGGGTGATCGAGTTGATCAATTGCGTGGGGCCGGATGGATTCGATCCCAGGGACCTGAAGCTGCTCGAAGCGCTCTCCGATTTCGCAGCCATCGCGTTGGAAAATGCGCGGCATGTGAAGAAAATTCACGAGTTGACCATCCGCGATGATTGCACGACGCTGTACAACGCGCGGCACATGAGCTTCATTCTGGAAACGGAAATCTACCGCTCGCAGCGCTATAACTACGAATTTTCTCTGGTGTTCATCGACCTGGACCATTTTAAGCAGGTCAACGACACCCATGGGCACCTGGTGGGATCTCGCTTGCTCGCGGAAATCGGCAATGCGCTGAAGGCCCACTCCCGGCTGATCGATTTTGCATTCCGTTACGGAGGAGATGAATTTGTGCTCTTGTTGCCGCAAACTTCGAAAGACAACGCGCTCAACGTGGCGCGGCGCATGCACAAACTGATCCGCGAGGCAACCTGGCTCACGGGCGAAGGTTTAGACATACGGCTGACCCCAAGTCTCGGCGTGGCCTCCTACCCCGTGGACTCGCGAACCAAGGAAGGCTTGCTGCACTTGGCCGATGAAGCCATGTATTTAGTGAAAAACGCAAACCGCGACAGCGTGGCCGCAGCAAACATCGGAATTTTGCCGAATACCGCTTCCGCCGAATCGGCAGGATAGTCTTCCTTCGGTTCGATCACTCCTTTCTGTTCTCCGACGCAATGGGCAAAGAATTTTGCCGCGACGCCGGCGTACACCTCGCAGTACAATGCTGACGATTCCCGCGGCTCGTGCGCGTGAAAAGAAAGGAGTCATTCCGCCATGGGGCATGCCAGCACCAGCATCAAGCTCTGCAAGTGTGGCCACGGAAAGAGCATTCACTCGGGAATCTTCCAGCGAAAACGAACCGGCCCCGCCAAGTGCAACTTCCCTGACTGCCGCTGCGCTGGTTACAGACCGATGTCCGGCCGGGCATCGAAGGGCAAGAGCAAAGCGTAACCCTGGCGGGTTTTCCGCCTGCCCCGAAGGGCATGGCCACCACGGGTCCAGCAGCCCTTCTATACAGCCCTCCGAAATTCTGATTAACTGAAAGAATGAAGAGAAGCGAAGCGGCGAAGTATGCGCGTTGGTCTGCGACGGCAGCTTTGTTTCTGTCGACACTGACGGCAGGGGTGTATCTGGAACGCAAGTGGGTTGCGCATCGAGAGAAGGAAAAAGCTCCGCCGCCGGCACCCCGGGACGTGAGCCAGCTCATGAATGGGATCACTTTCTCGAAAGTGGAGGGCAACCAGAAGATTTTTACGGTCGAGGCTCAGAAGGCCACGGATTTCAGAGACAAGTCCACAAGTTTGATGGAAGATGTGAGCATCACGATATTTGGAAAGACCGGAGAGCGGCGCGACACGATTCATACACAAAGCTGCCAGTACGAAAAAGACGGCGGGAGCATCGTCTGCAGCGGCGAAGTGCAGCTCGACCTCCAGAGCGCGGCAGATGCGGAGCGGGCTACGAGAAGTCCTGGAACGAAGGCAGCTCAGAACGTTCATGTAGAGACCCGCGGGGTGACCTTCAACCGTGTTACCGGGCTGGCGCAATCGGACCAACCTGTAAAATTCGTGTTTCCGAACGGGAGGGGAGAAGCTGTGGGCGTGGAATATCGCTCTGAGGACGGAGCGATTACGTTGCTACGAGATGTAAGTTTTTTTCTTCTGCCGTCAGCCCCATCCGCAGGGCGATCGGCTGCGGGGATGAACCCGCATGACCCCGTTCATGTGACAGGGAAGAGCGTCGATTTTGGACGTGACTCGAGGCTACTGCATCTCCGCGGGCCCGTCGAAGCGAAGACAGGCACAGCCCGTATGGCGGCTGGAGAACTGACTCTTGCTCTGGACAAAACGTTCCACGCGGAGAAACTCGTGGCGACTCGGGGTGCAAACGCAAAGAACCCGGAGTTGGAGTCCCGGGGAAAGGATAGCCAGACTGATTTCAGCGGGGAAACGCTGACAGCCTATTTTGCCCCCGAAGGATGGCTGACAAAAATCGAAGGAGCAGGCGCAGTGCACGGTTCGCAGCGGAGTGCGACAGAGTCCGATGATTTCAGCGCTGAGACTGCCTTGCTGCAACTGAGCCCGAAAGTCAATGAGCCCAAAGATCTGAATCTGAAAGGGAATGTACAGTTAAAGACAGAAGCGGGAAAAACCGGCGAATCGAGAACGCTGCAAACCAGCGCCCTCCTAGTGGAATTTGCCGAACGGAAAAAGGGTGAGGGCAGCAAGCTGGTCCGAGCGGAGACCCAGGCCAGAAGCACTCTTGAGTGGACCGACTCGGCGCCACAAGCAACGTTGTCTGCAACTGCAGCAGAGAGTGGCTCGTCGCGAACGAGCTTAACGGCCGACAGGCTTGTGCTGGAATTCGGGGCCGAAGGCAAGGCCAGACAACTGGTGGCCACCGGCAATGTGCTCACGGACAGGACACTCCCAGGCAATCCCGTACAGACTGCGACGGCACATAGCGGTGTCGCACAGTTGCTCGAGAGTGGAGGGTGGTCGCAAATGGAGTTGCAGGGGGAGGTGAAGTTGAAGGAGGGTGACAAAAGCGGCCAGGCGGATCACGCTGTGTTTATCCGGTCCGCGCAAACGGCCACATTAACAGGAAAAGCGATCGTCCGCGACGCGACTACGGAGACGAGATCACCTCGCATTACTTTCGTGCAGGGTTCCGGGGAGATACGCGCAGAGGGCGGCGTACAATCGACGGATCTTTCAACGAAAAGCAGCAGCCTGCAACTGGCCACGACACCACTGAACATTTCAGCCGATACCTTATTGGCGAATTCGAGGGCGGGTCGCGCTCTCTACTCGGGACATGCGCGATTGTGGCAGGGGGATTCGATCATGGAAGCCGATTCCATTGAATTACTGCGCGAGACGAAAGTCCTGAACGCCTCGGGAAATGTTCGGGCAGTATTCCCTCAGTCGCCCGGACAAGCTCCGGCGGAAGCGCTGGCCGTGCAACAGCCGGCGCCTAGAAAAGCAAAGCTCTGGCATGTTGCTGCGGAGAACTTGACATACAGCGACACCGATAGCCGCGCACACTTGGAAAAAAACGTGGTGGCGCAATCTGTGGATCAGAAAATGAGGGCTCCGGTTGTAGAGTTGTATTTCACACGGAGTGTGAAATCTGCTTCGGCTCCCGGCGCCGCTTCCGTAACAAGACCACCGGGGGGCTTTCAACAGATCAGCCGGGCGGTGGGTACAGGCGGTGTAACGGTGGAACAAGGCACCAGAAAAGCCACCGCGGAGCGGGGCGAGTACTCCGCTGCAGATGGGAAATTCGTAATGAGCGGCGGAAATCCCACGATTTTTGATGCTGCCGAAGGGACCACTACCGGGCGTCAATTGACCTTCTTTTTAGCGGATGATACGATCATCGTGGACTCAGAAAATGGTTCACGGACGTTGACGAAGCACCGAGTCGAGAAATGACGAGGTATGCTGAAGCTCCAGGCCCTCGAGTTAAGCAAGTCTTATCGTGGCCGCAAGGTCGTTGACGACGTCGAACTGGAGATCGGTCAGGGTGAAGTCGTCGGGCTGCTAGGCCCGAACGGCGCAGGAAAGACGACAACGTTCTATATTCTCGTCGGTCTCGCCCGGCCCGACTCCGGCCGCGTACTTCTGAATGGCGACGAAATCACGGACCTGCCCATGTATCTCCGGGCCCGGAGTGGCATCAGCTACCTTCCTCAAGAGCCCTCGGTTTTTCGCCAATTGACAAGCGAAGAGAATCTGCTCGCGGTGTTGGAGACCCTTCCTCTTACGCCCGAACAGCAGCGCGATCGGCTGGAGGAACTGCTGGTGAAGATGGGGCTCGAAACGGTCAGGACGAGCAAGGCCTTCACTCTCTCGGGTGGCGAGCGCCGCCGTCTCGAAATTGCCCGCTCTCTTACACTCCAACCTTCTTTCATCCTCCTTGACGAACCTTTTTCTGGAATCGATCCTCTAACGGTGAAGGATCTGCAGGAAATTATCCGCGATCTGGCGAAGTCGGGAATTGGAGTGCTAATTACCGATCATAACGTCCGGGAAACTCTCAGCGTGACGGATCACGCTTATATCCTGAAAAGTGGGAAAATATTCCGGAAGGGTCGTCCCGAGGAACTGAGCGCCGATTCCGAGGTGCGGCGCGTGTACCTTGGCGATCACTTCCGCCTGAATTGAAGAATTGCGAAGGGAAGAACGGGACCACCGATGGCCTGGCAGGGACTCAAACTCAACCTCAAAGTGACGCAAAAGCAGATTCTCACGCCGGGCCTCGTTCAGATGGTCAGCGTGCTGGCCCTGAACCGCCTCGAGCTGCGCGAGATGATCAACCAGGAAATGATCGCCAACCCAGTTCTCGAAGAGCAGAGCGAAGAGCCCACCCAGACGGACAATTACAGTGACGAGACCTTCCTCAAAGAAGAAACGGAGAAAGTTCCGGAGAAACCAGTAGCCAATCCTTTCGACGAGTTTGACGTCGGCACGTTCTTCAACCAATACCTGGATACTGGCGGCGACGGCGGCCGGTCGCAGGAACGGGAAGTCTCTGAGCGGCCTTCCTTCGAGAAGTTCCTTTCTTCGCCGACCGGGCTGACCGATCACCTTCAGTGGCAGTTGAGCATGACGATTTGCTCCGACTCCGTGCGCGAGGTTGCGGAGAACATCATCGGCAACCTGGACGAGAACGGCTATTTGACGGCCTCCCCAGAAGAGCTCGCAGAGAATGGAAAATATTCACAAGACGACCTGGATGACGCGCTTGCTGTGGTCCAAGACTTCGATCCCATCGGCGTAGGTACCCACGATTTGCGCGAATGCTTGCTGCTGCAATTGAAAGCATTTGATCCGCAAAACGCGCTGGCGCAGCAGATCGTTTCCGAACATCTCAAACAAGTTCAATCGAACCAGCTAAAAGAGGTCGCACGGGCGCTGAACCGCCCGCTAGAAGTGGTGAAACACGCGCTTGAGGTCATCAAAAAACTCGATCCGCGTCCCGGCCTGCGATACAACAAAACGGAACCACGGCTCGTCGAGCCGGATGTCTATTTCCGCAAGGTGGATGACCAATGGCAGGCTTTTCTCAACGAAGACGACATGCCGCAACTTCGCCTGAGCCCAACGTACCGCCGCCTGCTGGTCAAAGACGCTGCCGACCGCGATGTTCGCAACTACGTTAAGGAACGCTTCACCGCCGCGGTCCAATTGATGAAGAACATTGAGCAGCGCAAGCACACGATTCTGCGCGTTTGTCAGTCGATCATTGCGCGCCAGAGCGAGTTTCTCGATCACGGCCCGGATGCGCTCAAGCCCATGATGATCAAGGAGGTGGCCGAAGAGGTCGGCGTTCACCCTTCAACCGTAAGTCGCGCGGTCGCCAGCAAGTACGCTCACACATCGCAAGGCGTGCTCGAACTGCGTTCCTTCTTTAGCGAGTCAGTCAACGGCCCCGAAGGCAGTGGCATGTCGCTGCTCACGCTCAAGCGCCTGGTCAAGAAAATGATCGAGGAGGAGGACGCCGCCAAGCCGCTCACTGACGAGCAGATTGCCAAGAAGCTGGACGAGGCCGGCATTCACGTCACACGGCGCACCGTGGCGAAGTACCGAGAAGACATGCGCATCCCTAGCACCCATCAACGCCGGGAAAAGAGCTGAGCGGCGCACCGGTGAAGCCGCGCACGCGCCACGACGCCCGTCAACTAGTCATCCTCACCGGACTATCCGGCTCCGGCAAGAGCACCGTCCTGCGCGCTTTCGAGGACATGGGCTTTTACTGCGTGGATAATCTCCCCGTCGAACTCATCCCGATTTTTGCCGAGCTGCACGCCGTGGGCGAAGGTGACTTCGCGCGCGCCGCGCTACTCGTAGATGCCCGCGAGGGCTTGCAGCTCGAAAGGTTGCCCCCACTTCTGAGGCATCTCAAGAAAGATCACCCCATCACGCTCGTCTTCATCGAAGCGAATGAGGATGCCCTGCTGCGGCGGTACAGTGAAACCCGGCGGCCGCATCCGCTCGGCAAGAATTACTCGGTGCGCGAAAGTTTAAGGCACGAACGCGCGCTGATGGAGCCCATTCGCAAGCTGGCGGACGTGGTTATCGATTCGACGCAATTCAACGTGCATGAACTTCGTCACTTCGTTACCACGCGTTTCAAAAATCCTGACACGCGGCCGATGCTCGTCTCGGTCGTCAGCTTCGGTTTTCGCTACGGCGTGCCGTCGGATGCCGACCTTGTCTTTGACGTGCGCTTTCTGCCAAACCCACATTTTGTTCCGCGATTACGCCCCTATACCGGCAAAGACCCGAAAGTCCGGCAATACATCCGATCATTCCCGCAGACCGGCGGATTTCTGCGTCGCATCGCGAGTCTGCTCGCGTATCTGATTCCACACTACATTCGAGAAGGAAAGAGTTATCTGACGATTGCGTTTGGCTGCACGGGAGGAAAACACCGTTCCGTAATGCTGGCGGAATCGGTGAAGCAGGCACTGGAGAAGCGCGGCTACTCCAGCAAAGTGGTCCACCGTGACATTGAAAAGTAAATCCTGCGCACTCGTTTTTTCCAGCGCGCCCGTCTCCGGAAGCTTGACACGCCGCGACGCCGCGAATAGCGTAACAAGTGCGCAAGATAGGGAGCCAGTGGAGTGGCCTCGTTCCTTTCACCACAATTGAAGAGATTGTTGGGTTACGTTCAGCCGTATTCTTTCCGGCTGGCGCTCGGCGTCCTTCTGGTGGCCTTCGTGGCTGTGGCCGAGGGCGGCGTGGCCCTGATGATCAAGCTGGCGGTGGATTTCGTCCTGAATCCGGGCGCGACCAGCTCACGATTACCGCTTCTCACCGTTCCCTGGAGTGGCCAGATCCTTTACCTCAACGATTATTTTCCGCCGCGCATTCACAACGTCGGCACTGTTTTTGCCATCTCTCTCGTCATCCTATTTCTTGCCAAAGCGGTCGCAGAGTACCTCGGCACCACGCAGATTCAATACTCCGGTCTGACCGCCGTCACGGACCTTCGCAATCAGGTCTACGCTCGGATCATTCGCCAACCCATCGGATTTTTTCAACACCACCCCACTGGCCGCCTGATCTCCACGGTCGTCAACGACGTCGAGAGAGTCAGGTATGCCTTGAGCGAATGGCTTGCCGACCTATTTCTAAAGAGTTTCACCTTTGTCGTTTTTGTCGTTGTGCTCCTCGGAATCAATTGGCGTTTGGCGTTCGCTTGTGGCCTGCTGCTGCCATTTGTCGCCTGGCCAGTCAGCAAATTTGGGCGGAAGATCCGGCGCTCCGCGGAAAGCTGCCAGACGCGGCTAGCCGACCTAAGCCAGATTTTGCAGGAAACCGTGAGCGGGAATCGCGTCGTGAAAGCGTTTGGCATGGAGGACTTTGAAATTCGCAAGTTTCGCGAAGCGGCCCGCAAGTTCGTCCGTGAAAACATGCGCTGGGTGCGGGCGGTCGCCATCACCGGACCGTTGATGGATCTCGTCGGCGCCATCGCCATTCCCCTGTTGATTCTCTACGCGCGCGGTGAAATCAGTCACCACCGCATGACCGAAGGCCAGTTCTTTGCCTTCCTGTATGCGATGTTCAACACGTACATGCCGGTGAAAAGAATCGGCTACGTCTATCAGCAGCTCCAGGCCGTGCGCGGTGCCAGCGCCCAGATTTTCACTTATCTCGATCGCGAGGAAGAGAAGCACGATCAGCCGGGCGCCGTGCCGCTGGCGCCGTTCGCGCACGAAATCGAATTTGCGAATGTGGGTTTCGCCTACGACGGCAATTCCCCGGCCGTGCTGGATGGCATTTGTCTGAAAGCCCGCAAGGGCGAAGTGATCGCACTGGTGGGCTCCAGCGGAGCTGGCAAGACCACGCTGGTGAATCTGCTTCCTCGGTTTTACGAGGCGGATTGGGGCACAATTCGAATCGACGGCGTAGACATTCTCGGCGTGACCATCCGTTCTCTTCGCGACCAGATCGCCATGGTCACTCAGGAAAACATATTGTTCTTCGATACCGTCTGGAACAATATCTGCTATGGTCTGGCAAATGTTCCCAGGGAAAAAGTCATCGCTGCCGCGCAAGCCGCGCTGGCACACGACTTCATCATGGAACTTCCGCAGGGCTATAATACCGTGATCGGCGAGCGCGGGACGCGGCTCAGCGGTGGCCAGCGCCAGCGCATCGCCATCGCTCGCGCCCTCCTGAAAGACTCGCCCATCCTGATTCTCGACGAAGCCACCTCCGAGCTCGATGCCGAATCCGAACTGTACGTCCAGAGGGCTCTGGCGAACCTGATGGTAGGCCGCACCACGTTTGTCATCGCCCATCGCCTCGCAACCATCCGCCGCGCCGACAAGATTCTCGTTCTGGAAGACGGGCAGATTCGAGAAAGCGGCACACATCCCGAACTGATGGCCCGCGGCGGAACTTACGCCCGTCTTCACGATCTGCAGTTTGCCGATGACGAAATGCTCGCACCTGCTCAAACCGCCCCTGCCAACGTAGATTCTCCGGGCGATCCCTCATGAGCGAAAAACATCCAGCCCCGGCGAAGCGCCTCGAGTGTCTCTCGATGACCGGTTACGCGCAGGCGCGTCTTGAACAGCATGGCTGGGCCGTACGCGTCACGGTCAAGAGCGTAAATCACCGCTTTCTCGATCTGAAGATGCGTTTGCCGGAGGGCTTTGATCTCTATGACTTGCGCTTACGCCAGATCGTGCGCGAGCGCATTCATCGCGGTCATCTGGAACTTTTCGTGAACGCCGAGCCCGGTACCGCCGCTCCCCTCCAAGTCAACAAGGAACTGGCGCAAGCGTATCTGCGCGCCGCGGAGTCGCTCTTGCAAGGAACCAGCGCGGCGGCAAACGTGGACGTGGTTTCCTTGCTCCGGCTCCCGGGCGTGATCGCGGGACTGAATGGCGCGGTGCCTGAGGCCATCGAAGACCAGGAGAAGCTAGGACAGGCTCTCGAGGCTTGCTTGCGCGAGGCCCTCACCAAGCTGGATGAGATGCGCCGCACCGAAGGCAAACATCTCGTCGCCGAATTGCGCGAGCGCTTGGCGCGTATCACAGACCAAGTGGATCAGGTGCGAGGCCTCGCAGCTACGCTACGCCCGGCCTTTGCCCGGCGGCTCGAAGCCCGGCTCAAGGAATTGCTCGGCGGAACATCCATCGATCCGGCCCGGCTGGCGCAGGAGTCGGCACTGCTTGCCGAACGCAGTGATATCAGTGAAGAATTGGACCGCCTGCGTAGCCATCTGCAACAGTTTACAAAGTTGGTTGATGGCGCCGGCGAGTTAGGCAAGAAGCTGGACTTTCTCCTGCAAGAGATGCATCGCGAAGCCAATACCATGCTTTCAAAGACGCCTGGCGTGGAAAGCGAAGCGCTGGCCATCACCGGACTGGCGTTGGAGATCAAGGCGGAGATCGAGAAACTACGGGAGCAAGTGCAAAACATCGAATGAGCACCGGGACAGAAATCAGGCCACTGGTGTTGATTGTGTCGGGACCGTCGGGCTCAGGCAAATCGACACTGGTGCAGAAGATTCTCGAGCTGCCCGGTACCATGCCGTCAGTCTCATGTACCACAAGGGCGCGCCGCGCGACCGAGTCCAGCGGGAAATGTTATGATTTTGTTTCGGAAGGGGAATTCGACGCCATGGTGGCACGCGGCGAATTCCTCGAGTACGCCCGGGTCTTTGGAAAACATTCCTACGGCACACCGAAGAAGTGGCTGGAGGAATCACGGAGGAAAGGACTAGATCTTGTTCTGGAGATCGATGTCCAGGGTGCAGCACAGGTTAAGCAAAAGCTGCCCGAATCGGTTGCGATTTTCATCCTGCCACCGTCGCGCGAAGAGCTGGAGCACCGCTTGCGCAGCCGTGGTCAGGATTCCCGCGAGGAGATTGCCAGGCGGCTTGCCCAAGCGCGGGACGAGATTGCAGCCTTCGGCAAGTTTTACGATTTTTGTGTGGTGAACGAGGACGTGGAGCGCGCGGGACACCAGGCGCAGGCGATTGTGACCGCTCTGCGCTGCACCAACGCGCGCCTTCGGGACAGAGTGGAAAAGCTTCTGGCATCGTTTGGGGGGAAGGACTGAAATGACCGTACAGACAAAGGCTCCGGAGAGCCAGTTTGCTTACGTCGTGCTCGCGGCAAGGCGCGCGCGCCAACTCATGGCGGGTGCGCCCCCCTTGATCGAGAACCCCAGAACACAGAAGCCCACGCGAATCGCTTGCGAGGAGCTGGAACACGGCCTGCTCGAGTATGATCTTACCGAGCCGGCTTCCGGCGACGGGGACAAGGACGGCGGCAAACGCAGAAGGTAGCTCTCTGCGGAAGGTAGGAATGCGAATCACGCTTGGGGTAACCGGCGGCGTGGCGGCCTACAAGGCCGCGGAACTCGTGCGCCGTCTGCAGCAAGAGGGTTTCAGCGTGCAGGTAGTGATGACGCGCGGCGCATGCGAATTCGTCACTCCTCTTACGTTTGCCGCATTGAGCGGCCAGAAAGTGATCACCGAGCTCTTCGGCGATTCTTCCGGCGGCGAAGCCAATCTCGAAAGCGCCATCGAACACATTGCCGTCGCACAGCGCACCGATCTTCTCCTGATAGCGCCGGCCACCGCCGACATCATTGCGAAATTTGCGCGCGGCATCGCCGATGATTTTCTCACCACACTATATTTGGCTTCGACCGCCCCTGTCGTGGTTGCACCCGCCATGAACGTGAACATGTGGAATCACGCGGCAACCCAGGAAAACGTCGAGATGCTGCGGGCACGCGGCGTGAAAATCATCGAACCTGCCGAAGGCTATCTCGCTTGCGGCATGACCGGGCCGGGGCGGCTCGCCGGCCAGGAAGACATCCTTGCGGCGGTGCACGAAGTTTTCAAAGCGCAGCGGGACCTGGAGGGCGAAACGATTCTGGTCTCCGCCGGCCCTACTTGCGAAGATCTCGACCCCGTCCGCTATATCTCCAACCGCTCCTCCGGCAAAATGGGCTACGCGGTTGCCGAGGCCGCTGCACGGCGTGGTGCAAAAGTCGTTTTGATCAGCGGCCCGGTAAACATGGAAACGCCGGCGGGCGTGGAGCGCATCGACGTCCGCTCTGCCGAGGAAATGCATCGGGCCGTTGCGGAGCGCTTTCCTGCGGCTTCGATCGCTATTCTTGCGGCGCCGTGGCGGATTACCGACCCGTCGAGCGCCGAGGAGAGAAAATAAGAAAGGCCAACGCCCCGCTGACCATCTCGCTCGAACCCACCACCGACATTCTCGCGGAAGTCGCGAAGAATAAAGGACGGAAAATTGTCGTTGGCTTCGCAGCTGAGACGGACCATGTGGCAGAAAATGCGCGGAAGAAGCTTTCTTCAAAGAATGCCGACCTGATCGTGGCCAACGACGTCACTGCCGAAGGCGCGGGCTTCGATCAGTATACCAATGTGGTCACTCTTTTCTCTCGTGATGGGCGTGATCTTGCTCTCCCCAAATTGCCCAAGAGTGAAGTTGCCCAGCGGATCTTGGACGAAATCCTGCGGTTGCGAACCCTGTTGTATGCCCCGGCCGCAGCCAGGCATTCGAACGTTTGATCCGATATGCCAGGGCAAATTCCAGAGAATCTCCAGAAAAAATTGGCAGACCGGTTGGCTTTCTATGAAGACCTGGGCATCCACTTGTTCTATCGCGATCGCAGCGCGGGAAATGTTTTCCACGGTGGACAGCCAGTGGAATTGTCCGTGGCCCATTCAAGTGCGGTACCTCATGAGGAATCCATTTTGCCGAAATCCTTTTCCAAGTCTGACTTGCAAAAAGTTGTGCTCGCAGCAGTGCCAAACATGCCACTGCCATTGCCGGTGCTGGCAGGGCCTTCGCTGTTCGACGCGGCCGACAAAATCGTGGACGATACCCTTCAACGGATTCGCGAAGATTTGGGCGAGTGCACGCGCTGTAAACTTCATAAGAACCGGCACAGTATTGTCTTTGGCGACGGAAATCCAAAAGCCCAACTGGTTTTTGTCGGAGAAGGACCGGGTGCCGATGAAGACGCCCAGGGATTGCCGTTTGTCGGGCGCGCGGGGAAACTGCTTACGCAAATGATCGAGGCCATGGGGCTGCAGCGCAAAGACGTTTACATCTGCAACGTCGTCAAATGCCGCCCGCCAGAGAATCGTCTGCCGGAAGACGAAGAAATCAATACCTGCTCGCCATTTCTGCTGCGGCAGCTTGACGTGATCGCGCCGAAGGTGATTGTTTGCCTCGGCGCGGTCGCGGCAAAAACGCTTCTGCAAACAAACCGCGGGATTTCTCAGTTTCGCGGCCAATGGCTCGACTATCGCGGAAGCAAATTGTTGGCCACCTATCATCCGGCCTATCTCTTGCGCAACCCCAACGCCAAAGGGGAAGTTTGGAAAGATCTACAGAAGGTCATGGCAGTCCTCGGCCTCCAAGTGAAAAGAGCCAAGTCCTCGTAATCCACTATGGGAGTTCTGCTCGGACTGCTCACCGCGCTGACTTGGGGCGGCGCTGACTTTGTCGCGCGCTTCTCCACTCATCGCATCGGCACGCTCCGCACGATGCTTTACATGCAGTCCATCGGCTTCCTCCTTCTGACCATTTCCATGCACTGGCTTGGTGGTTGGGGGCACCTCGCCGACGGCTCGGGCTGGCGGCCCTGGGCCTGGGGATTCCTGGCCGGTTGTCTCAATGCTTGTTCCACACTTTCGCTGTACCGCTCGTTTGAAATCGGGAAGATGGCTGTCGTCGCCCCGCTCTCGGCCAGTTATCCTGCCCTGACACTGCTCTTTTCCTGGCTCGGGGGTGATCGTATTTCGCCCGCGCGAGTCGCCGGAATCATTCTTGCGCTGTCCGGCGTGGTTTTGGTGGCGGGCGGAGAGCATGCCCCCGGGGAAAACACCGGGCAGCCGCCAAAAACGAATACTCGCGGGATCGTATGGGCGTTCGCTGCCTCCCTCGGATTCGGCGTCTTATTCTGGCTCCTCGGGATTCGCATCGTGCCTCGAGTCGGAGCGGTCCAAGCGGTGTGGATGATCCGCTTAACCAGCACGGTCCTGACGGCAGCCGTCATTCTCTTTGCCGGCCAACCTATGCATTTGCCGCGCGGAGGAGTGCGTTGGATGGCCCTCAGCATGGGCGCGTTTGATACTCTCGCCTTTGTGTTGAGCAATCGCGCCATGCTCATGGAACAGGTGGCGGTAATCAGCGTTCTTGGATCGCTCTATGGAGCCGTCACCGTGGGCCTTGCCACCATTTTTTTGCGCGAACATATCTCGCGCTGGCAATGGGCGGGGATCTGGATCATTTTTGCGGGCATCTTTCTGATTAGCAGATAGGGCGTCACAGTGCGTTTGGAACCACGCCCCGTCTTTCGAAGGGGTTCCCCCCTGCTGATACACTACACGGCGAGATGACTTTTCCTTTCTGCAACGTGGCATTGCCAGTCCCCCTGCGAACTACATTCACCTACGCGGTGCCTGAAGGCCTGCGCGAAAGCCTGCACGCGGGCAGCCGGGTGCTCGTGCCGTTTCGTAAAAAGTCGCTGGTTGGCGTGGTCGTCGAATGTGTCAAAAACGCTCCCGAAGGCACCCATATCCGCGAAGTCACGCGTGTTCTCGATTTTGTTCCTGCGCTGACTCCCAAACTGATCGAACTCGCGCACTGGATTGCAAGCTACTACCTTGCACCCATCGGTGAAGTCTTTCGAGTGATGCTTCCTCCGCTCACCGAATTGAAGACGCAGCGGCACATTCTATTGACGGAGTCCGGGCGCGAAGCTGCCGGAAGTTTGAGCGGCGGCGAGTTGTCCCACGGCTTGGCAAAACGGGACGTCGAGTTTCTCGCCAAGTTAAGAGTGAAAAAGGGTGTGATGCCGTTAGGGCCAAAAGCAAAGTTGGGTCTCGACGTACCAGCATTGCAAAGACTGCAACGCCTCGGTCTCATCGAAATTCGAGAGAGCGTTCAAAACAAAAAGCGCAAAACGCAGCGCGTGATCGCATGGAAGGGTGCGCCTGCTGGAAGTGAACGGACCGACCCGCTCGCCGAAAAAGAAGAAAAGATTCGAATGCTGCTGGAGACGGAGCGTGGCCCGCTTCCTCTCTCGCAACTCTTGAAACTTTCGAATGGTACGCGATCTCGGATCGAGAGTATGTTGAGGGACGGCCTGCTTCAAAGCTGGGAGGAGCCGCTGGATCCGGCGGAGGATCCCTTCGATGCGGGCTACACGCCGCTGGCACATGAACTGAATGTGGAACAGGAGGGTGCATTAAAGGGAATTCGCGCTCGATTCGAATTGCATGAGTTCGGCGTGCTGTTGCTGCATGGCGTGACGGGCAGCGGCAAGACAGAGATTTATTTGCGCGCCGTGCAAGAGACCCTCGCCCGTGGAAAAACGGCCATTGTTCTTGTTCCCGAGATCGCGCTAACGCTCTGGATGGGCCGGCAATGCCGGTCGTGGTTCGGCGCGCGGTTCGAGGGCGTGGCGGTGCTCCATTCGACTCTGAGCGATGTGGAACGCGCGCGCGAATGGCGGCGCGTTCGAAACGGTGAAGCGCGGGTCGTCGTGGGAACGCGGTCGGCAATCTTCGCGCCCCTCGAAAATGTCGGGCTGATTATCGTCGACGAAGAGCAGGAGAACAGCTACAAGCAGGAAGAAACGCCGCGCTATCACGGCAGGGATGTGGCCATTGTGCGCGCGAAGATGGAAAACGCCGTGGCGCTGCTCGGCTCGGCCACGCCGTCGATGGAAAGCTACCATCACGCCCGCAATGGAAAATATGAATTATTGACGCTGGCTTCGCGCGTCGCGGACCGCGCGCTCGCTAGCGTAGAGATTGTGAACCTCCGCGAAGAGTTTCAGCAAACGCACCAGACCAGTCCGATTTCCGCCAGGCTCCACGCGGGCATTCAGGAATGCCTGGCGAATAAAACGCAGGCGCTGGTGCTGATTAACCGCCGGGGGTACTCCTGGTCGGTTTTGTGCCGGAGTTGCGGCGCATCGGTGCAGTGCGTCAATTGCAGCATCTCGATGACCCATCACAAACAGCGCAACCGGCTCGAATGCCATTATTGCGGCTCGATCCAGCCCATTCCCAAGCTCTGTGCGAAGTGCCAGTCGAAATACATTTATTTTTTTGGCGAAGGCTCGGAACATCTGGAAGAACAGCTGCGGAAAGAATTCCCCGGCGCGCGCATCGCGCGCCTCGACCGCGACACCGCGCGGACCAAGCGGCAATATCAGGAAACGCTCGGGGCATTTGCTGGCGGTGCGCTGGACATACTGGTAGGGACGCAAATGCTCGCAAAAGGGCACGATTTCCAGCGCGTGACGCTCGTCGGGGTGGTGGGCGCGGACTCATCGCTGAGCCTCCCGGATTTTCGCGCGGCGGAGCGGACTTTTCAGTTGCTGACTCAAGTGGCCGGGCGCGCGGGCCGCGGCGGACTGGCCGGGCAAGTGCTCATTCAGACGTTTTATCCGGAACACTACGCGATCCAGGATGCGGTCAAACAGGATTACATTTCCTTCTTCGAACGCGAATTACACTTCCGGCGAATGATGGCCTACCCGCCGTTTACCTCGCTGGCCAATGTGATTGTGAGGGATACGAGTCTCGAAAAAGCGATTCGCTGGTCGCGGCAGCTCTCCGAATATTTTTCGCCGCACGACGGAGAGAAAGTGCGCATTCTGGGACCGGCGACGGCGCCGCTGGCTCGATTGAAAAAGGAGCACCGCTTCCAGTTCCTGCTGAAGTCGCCGAAACGCTCGGTGCTGACCAAACTTCTTCAAGGCGCGCTGGCCTATTGCGACTTGAAAGAGATTCCGCAGACAGCAGTTCTTGTGGATATGGATCCGCTAAGCCTGTTGTAGAAGACAAGAGTCTCAGTGCCAGTCTAGTCCCCAACCGGCGGCCGGCGCTGGGCACACTCGCTTAAAGACCGCGCTAGTTCGAGCCGCTCTTCTGATAGTTCGGATAGGCCGGATGTTGCGGCGCAGGAGGCGGTGGATCCTTTTTCAACAATTCCAGCACCACCTCGACGGCCTTTTCTAACTGTGGGTCGTGGCCCGCACGCACCGCTTTCGGTTCGTATTCAACTTCGATATCCGGTTGAACTCCATGGTTCTCCACGTCCCAAGTGCCGTTCGTGTTGTAAAAAGCCAGGTTGGGCGTGCCCGTGAAGCCTCCATCCAACAAGTCAGCGGGATTGGTGTAATGCCCAACCAAGCCGCCCCACGTGCGTTTGCCTATCAGCGGACCGATTCCCGTCTTGCGGAACATCCAGGGCAAAGCGTCGCCGCCGGAGCCGGCCATTTCGTTGATGATCATCACCTTGGGGCCAAAGATGGCCTCGATGGGAGTGGTGATGTCTTTGCCCTCCCGCATGGTCCAGTAACTCAGCAGCGGGCGCCGGAGATAATCAATGATGTAGTCGGCGATGTCCCCGCCGCCGTTGTAGCGCTCATCGATGATGGCGCCGTCTTTGCCGACCTGCGCAAAGTAGTAGCGATTGAAGTTCGTATAGCCGCCTGCGTAGGTATCGGGCAAGTAGACGTAAGCCACGCGGCCGCCGGTCAATTCGTCGACCTTGCGGCGGTTGTCCTCGATCCACGCGTAATTCCGTAGCGGGGTTTCATCGTCGACGGGAACGACCGTGACATCGCGCGACCCCCCGCCGTCCGGCTTGGAGCCAACTTTCAGCACGACCTGCTTTCCGGCAGTTTCTTCAAAGAAACTGTAAACGTCGGCCGGCGGACGGACATCGCGCCCGTTCACCTCCAGCAGATACTCTCCGGCTTGCACGTTCACGCCCGGCTGAGTAAGCGGAGCACGGAGCTTGGGATTCCAGTTCTCGCCGTTGTAGATGTGCGCAAAGCGGTAGCGGCCGTTTTCGACGGAATAGTCGGCTCCCAGCAGCCCGGTTTTGACGCGCTTGGGCTCGGGAAGGTCGCCGCCTCCGACAAACATGTGACCGACGGTAATGTTCCCCAGCATTTCGATAAACAGGTAATTCAGATCATCGCGGGTGGCAATGTTCTCCAGGAAGGGCTCATATTTTTTCTTGACTGCCTCCAGGTTGAGCCCGTGCAGTCCCGGATCGTAGAGAAAGTCGCGCTCGTCGCGCCACACCTGTTCGTACATATGCTTCCATTCGGCGCGCGGATTCACGTAAACCTCTATGGAATCGAGTTTGAGTGGACCGCCTTGACCGGGTTGCGGAGGGCCCGCAGCCGGTTTCTCCGCCGGGCCGATAAACCATTGGTTCTGCTTCGCGTACAGCATTTTCTCGCTGTTAAAAGAGAGATCGAAGTTGTTCACGCCATCCAGAATCTGCTCCGTTTTGCGCGTCTTCATATCAAACTTGTGCACCTTTTGCGCTGGGCCGCCTTCCTCAAAGTCGATGGGATCGAGCTGCGGCCCCTCGACAAGATAAAGAACGCCGGGCTTGCCGGCGAAAAGTCCGTAGTAATTGCGCGCCGGGACAGGCAGTGCGAGAATGCGCTGGCTGATGCCTTCGATGTCAATCTCGACGGTAACGGGTTTCTCTTCCTTTGCTTTGTCTTTTTCCTTGTCCGCGTCGGGCTTCTTGTCCTTGTCCGTTTTTTCAGCTTCTTTGGCTTTTTCTTCGTCGCTCTCCGGAGCCAGCGGTGAAGGCTGGTCCTTCTTAAGCACGATCACGTAGACGCTGCGTGTGACCGGGCGTTGCAGGCTGGTCATATCGAGCCAGCCCGTATTCAGGGCGGCGTCCGTGCTGGCGGTGAAGTAGAGATACTTGCCCTCCTTATCGAACGCGGCGTACAGCGCGTCGCTCATGCCATCGGTTGCTTGGTAACTCTTGGCCCGTTCGAGGGAATAGACAAATACGGCGTGTAGGTGGCTGCGCAACTGCTTTGTGTAGGCGATCCACCGGCTGTCCGGCGACCACGTCATTTGAAGGCTGTGCACAGGATCTGTATACATGTCGGTATCTACGCGCACGGGCGTTTTCTTTTCGAGGTCCACGTACCAGAAATTCAGGCGCTTGTCGGTATAGCCGATCTTCTTGGAGTCGGGCGACCACGTGGGCGAGTAATAGAAGGTCGGCGGATTGCCGAGATTGATTTTGCGAACTTCCCCGAGGCCGCTCTGATCGCGGATATGCAGTGCGTATTCACCCGGCTCGTCGGAAAGATACGCGATGGATTTTCCGTCGGGCGACCAGGACGGATCGCGCTCGACCACGTCCATTGTATTGGTCAGATCGCGGATGTCGCCCTTTTCGGCGGGTACGGTCAGAATTTCGCCGCGCACACCGAAAACCGCGCGAGCTCCGGTGGGTGAAATGCCCGCGAAGCGGATTCGTTTCGGCTCAATTTTCTGGAAATGTGGCCGGACTTCCGCCAGGTCCGCCACTGGCCGGATGTCGAGCACGCGATCGTTCCCGGACTTGACATCCAAAAGATGTAGCGATCCGAACTGCTCATAAACGATGGCGTCGGACGTGGCGGAAGCGGACTTGATGTCCAAACCTGCGTTCTTGACCATTTCCTTTACCTGCCGTGAGTTCAAGTCGTAGGAGAACAGGGTCACCGGACCATTGCGATCGGAGAGGAAATAAATCGTGTCGCCGACCCACATGGGATTGAAGTCATTGGAATTCTCTCGAGGAATACTGGCCTGAATGCTGGAATCAGCCAGGCTGGCGATCCAGATAGGCTTGGTTTGCCCGCCCCGATAGCGTTTCCAGGCGCGTTGCCACTGGATGTTTGGCACGTAGGCGATGCGCGTGCCGTCTGGAGAAAACGATGCCTCGGAAACTCTGGCTAGCGGCACTTGTGTCGCGAAACCACCTTCGACCGGAACGGTAAAGAGTTGAGCAACCCCGTCGGCGAATGCTGCCCTTGCCGAAGTGAACATGATGCGCTTTCCGTCGGGTGTCCAGCCCTGCACACTGAAGTCCGCCGGATGGTACGTCAGCTGGTGCGGCTCACCGCCGCCCGCGGGCACCACGTACACCCCCCGCGTGCCATCGTAGTCACCGGTAAATGCGATCTGCGACCCATCGGGCGAAAAGAACGGGCTATGCTCGTGGCCGCCGGTGGTCAAACGGCGAAGATTGCCGCCATCGCGGTTCGCAATCCAGATGTTACCCGCATAGCTGAACGCGATCTGCGTCTTGCTCACAGAAGGATCGCGCAGGAGCAGAGGTTTCTGCGCTTGCGCGTGTGCCATGCTTCCCGCGCCAGCGAGGATGAGCGCCAGCAAGGTGCAGACCGGAAGATGCTGCCGCGCGTTCCGTGGGGATTTGACCTCCGTCTGCTGGTTCTGCATGTTCGTTATCTCCTTCAGCCGAAAGGATCGCTGTCCCTGCGTCTTGTGTTTCCCATCGGACCACGCGCTTGGCAAACTCGACGGATTATCATCCACCCATCTTTCTAATTCGGGATTTCTCAGGGAGATCCAAGGCGGCGTGCATTCTACACCAACGGGATCAGGAAGCCCATTTCACACAAAAACACGAGCGAAGTTCACCCCTTATGTCCCATCAGCTCAAAAGGTTACGAACAGGGATCGAGGAGCAACCCCTGGGGAGGCACAGCATCGTATTGTAAGGCGGTGATGTCTTCAAGCCCTAGGCATGCTGTCGACTTGGACCGCCCTCAGTCCAAGGAATTCCAAAAATCCGAACGAGGCTGCTTACAACCTGCCGACGAAGCTTAACTCCCATCCGGAAAAATCTCAAAGTGAGCCAAGACGGAACGGATGTCGCCACTTGAGACAGTTCGCCGATCCGTTGAAGGTTAAATGCTGTCTGCGTGGGAGTGACTAGAGGGCTACAGAAAACCTTCCCCTGTGGAAAGCTGCCTGGTAGCCGTATTGAAAGGAAAGAAGATGCTGCGTTGAGGTGACTCGAACGGCCTACACAAAAGCGCCTACGACGGCAGAGACTCAGCACAGACATTTCTGGCACGTGCTGTGCATATTCCCCGGCAGGTCCGCGCACGCGACGGTTGGCCGCAGGGAAATGGTGCAGAGCGGAGCCGGGGAACCAAAGCCGCATTGACGAAGACGAAAGCGGAATTGGCTGCCCTCACCGCTCAGATTGACTTGCCTAGTCGTCAAGTCCCCCGAGGATATGCCTCAAAAGTGCGCAGCAGGTCGAGATGCTGTGCGTATCGCCGGATGTTAAGAAGTCGAAGCCACGGGTAAGCTTCCCCCCGATCCTGCCCCTGAACCTCATCCTGCTCCTGAGTATCATTGCCATAGCCTGGGTGCCGGTTGCGCGGGCGCAAGTGTCCAACTTTGAGAAGACGGAAGGAGAGATATCGGGCACCGTATTCTTGGAGCCGGACAAGCGGCCGGCGAGTCAAGTAGCGGTTAGCCTGAAATCGCGCGTCGCCGGCATATTCCGAAGTGTTTTGACCGATTTGGAAGGTCATTTCCGCGTGCAGCACCTCCCCCGCGGCACCTACGATATAGCCGTCGAGGAAGAGGGCTACGAGACAACCAAGACCAGCGCGCAGTTGGATGGCCCTTCCTCAAAGCTCGTGATGTATTTAAGGTCTAGATCGGGGTCCATTCGCCAGAGCAATTACACCGTTTCCGTGCGGGAGTTGAGAATCCCCGACAAAGCCCGGAGCGAGTTTCAAAAGGGATTGGATTGCCTGGCAAAGAACGATCCCGCTGGCAGTCTGAGCCACTTCGCAAAGGCCACGCAAGCGTTCCCTGGGTACTTCGAAGTTTATTACCATATGGGCGTGGCGGAAATGAGGTTGGGTCACAATGACGAGGCCATGAAAGCATTTCAAACATCTATCGATTTGAGTGGCGGCCACTATGCCTGGGCGGAGTTCGGATTTGGCTTCCTCATGTGCCAGGAAGGAAAGCCGGACGAGGCGGAAAAAATCATCCGCAAGGGATTGGAAATGGAGGACGCCGCACCCGAGGGCTACGTCATCCTGAGTAACGCCCTCCTGCAGCTCAACCGGCGGGACGAAGCGGAAAAAAGCGCGCAGGAAGCGCTTCTCCGTAACCCGAACTTGGCGGATGCCTATCTTGTGCTGTCGAATGTGGACGCCGGCAAAGGCGACTATCGCGCACAGGTGCGGAATCTGGATGCTTATCTGAGACTGGAGCCAAATGGTCCTGCCAGCGAGCGCGTTCGCCAGGGGCGTGAGAGGGCCCTGAGACTCCTCGCCGAGTCCCATCCGCAGGATTAGATTCCTCTCAGGAAGAATGCCTTTCCTCTATTGGGAGACTCGCCGAATTACGACACACGCAAGCTGCTGATGGATGAGTGGGCCCCGCTGCTTCAACTTTAGAAGGGATCGTGCCCTGAAGAGCCGGGGAGGGTGCCAGAAGCGCGTTTGCGCCAGAAGAAGTAAGCCGGGAGGCCGATGAGAAAGAGAAGAATGGCCACGGCGAGATTCATGAACTGGGAAGGGTCGCGGAAGGCAGCATATACGGCATTGCCCACGATGGCCGCAGCGGCCAGAACAAAAAGGAACGGTGTCCAGGGATAGCCGGGCATGCGGTAGGGAATAGACCGGCCAGCAGCCGCCCGCCGGATGGGGAAGATGGCGGCGGCGCCAAGTCCGTAGAAGATCCAGCCGATGAAAATCACGCCCCCAATCAGTTCGGAAAATTTTCCTGCACAAGTCAACACGGCCGACCACACGCCCAGTGCAACGATAGCGAAGACCGGTGTGCGATAGTTTGCGTGCACAACGGCGAGCTTTTTGAAGAAGAGATCGTCATGCGCCATAGCGTAGAAAACCCGCGGCGCCGTCAGGATCACGCTGTTCGTGGCGCTGAAGGTGGAAACGAGAATTGTGAGCGCGACAATGATTTGCGCCTTGCGGCCAAGCACCGTGCTCACAGCGGTGGCGGCGATCGCTTCACTCGCAGTGGATGCGGCGGGACCCAGCGCCACGAGATAAGCGACAACTGCAATCATGTACAGTCCCGCGAGGATCAAAGAGCCGGCAAGAAACGCGCGGGGGAAATTTCTTTGCGGATCGACCACTTCGCCGGCGCTATAAGTGCCGAATTGCCAGCCCTCATAGGCCCACAGAACCGCGATCATGGCCAGTCCAAAATTGGAAAAAAGGCTGAGGCCATGTTGCGTGGTTCCCAGTGCGGCGGGAATGTCGGCGCCATGATGGCCAAGCGACAGAAGAACGGCGCTGAGCACGACGATGATGCCGACTTTCACGAGTGTCGTCCAATTCTGCAAATTAGAGCTCTTGCGCGTGCCCCAGACGTTCACGACGGTGACGACGCCGATCATCGCCACAGCCGCACTCGTCGACGCTAAAGGCGAAAGCGGAATGATTTCCGCGAGATAGCGGCTGAAAGCGCGGGCCAGCGCGGCAACTGAACCGCTGGCAATCACCAGAAAGAGACACCAGCCATAAAGGAACGCCGGAAGCCGCCCGAAGCCGTCGCGAATGAAACAGTACAGACCGCCGGCTTCGGGATTGCACGCTGCGAGTTCAGCGTAGGTGAGCGCACCAAGAAGAGAAAGAACGCCGCCCACAAACCAAACAAGCAGGGAGAGACCGACAGAGCCGTCAAGCTGACGAAAGATGAGACCGGGCGTTAGAAAAATCCCCGAGCCAATAACGGAGCCAATGAAGAGAAGCAGCAGATCGCTCAAACGAAGTGTGCGGACGAGTTCAGGCATTGGGCAGGTCGCCGCGGCGCGGTGCGCGAACAGACCGCAGGCATCATAACCGCGGATTCGGAGCGGTCAAGGAGAAGTTGAGGGGATGACGATCGGCGATGGCATGAAGCAAAGCAAGAAGACGACCAAGGCAAGGAATGCGCCAAACCGGCGTTTTGCATCGAGAGCCGTCGGGTCGTAAACCGGAGCGATGCGCAGGAAACGCATGCCCAGAAGCAGCATTCCCCACACGTACCACCCCTCCCAGAAATGAAGCAGCCCAAGAACAATAAGACCAACGGGAAGGAGGAGAGACAGGTAACGGTGTGCACGAGGGTTCAGTGCGCGGAGAACGTGGCCGCCATCGAGCTGTCCGGCTGGCACGAGATTCAGCGAAGTGACAAACAAAGCGACCCACGCGGCGCGGCCGATGGGCGGCAGCAGGAGTGCGTCCGGCGAGATCCCCGGATGAACAACTGCCTCGAGCAGCCGCATCAGGAGCGGTGTGCCATAGATCAATTCCGCATGCGCGGGGCTTGCGAGTCCCGGCACTAACTTGGCATGCAGCACGCCATAGACGAGCGCCGGAACAGCGAAGACGAAACCCACAAGCGGGCCCGACGCACCAACATCAAAGAGCGCGCGGTTCGTGCGCATCGGCGAACGAATCAAAATAAACGCGCCAAAGGTGCCCGCTAGGTTGGGGAAGGGAATAAAGAAAGGATAGCTGGCCCGGAGGCGATGGTATCGGCAAGCAAAGAAGTGACCCAATTCATGGGCGAGCAGAATCCCGAGCAGAGTAGCGGCAAAGGGGAGTCCTGAGGCGAGGCCCGTTGGGTTTTTATAGAAGAGCACGAAGGCTTGGAGAAATTCATCGACCGACACTGCTTGGTCGTGCGCGTAGGCAACGGCAAATTGCGTGCCCGCAACGAGACACGTGCAAAGTGTGAGCAAAAACAGGGTAACTGCCAGAACCAACGATTTCACGGAAGGACGATGAAGAACAGGCTCGTAATACTGTTCGCGGAGAGCAGCGGTCCGCCAATCGAAGGTGACCGGAATCGATGGGGAAGGATTTTCTGGCCGTGGTGGAGTCACGAAGTCATCAGCAGGGCGAATTTGCGGGGCACCCCATAGTACAGCATAGTTAGACTGGTTCACGCCAGCACAGAAGAGAAAATAGACTTGATCGCGTGCGTTGCCTAATCGCCGGCTGCAGAAGAGCTACTCCGTCTTTTTTTCTTCTTCCTTGCCCTGGAGTTCCTTGCCTGGCTTGAACCGCACCGCTTTCCCCGGCGGGATGTTGACCTCTTCGCCCGTGCGCGGGTTGCGTCCGATGCCCGTCTTGCGCGGTTTGACACTGAAGACGCCGAACCGGCGAAGTTCGATGCGCTGGCTGCGGCCAAGAGCCTGCTTCAAGGACTCGAAAATCGTCTCGACGGCCTGTTCGGCTTTCGTGCGGCTGATATTAGTGGCGGCGACCACGGCATTCACAAGGTCTAGCTTGATCACGTAGATCCTCCCGCGCTTCCGAGGCAGATGCTAGAAGGTGCGGGGCGGGTTGTCAAGACGTGAGGGGTAATCTACACTGAACCTCTTTTGGCGCGAGCCGTTGGATCCATTTGCCGTTGCAAGGCATCGAAAATACAATTCGCGGTTGCATTTCACGGAGGAATGCATGGCCGTCAAGCCAGATCGCTGGATCCGGCGCATGGCGCTGGAGCACAAGATGATCGAGCCGTTTACCGATCGCCAGGTGCGCGAAGGGGTGATCAGTTATGGAGTGTCATCGTACGGCTACGACATCCGCGTGGCGGACGAGTTCCGGATTTTCACCAACGTGAACTCCACCATTGTGGATCCCAAGAATTTCGATCCGCGGTCGCTCGTGGAATTCAAGGGAGACGTCTGCATCATCCCGCCCAATTCCTTCGCGCTGGCCCGCTCGGTCGAATATTTCCGCATTCCGCGCAACGTGCTGACGATTTGCGTCGGCAAATCCACGTACGCGCGCTGCGGAATCATCGTCAACGTGACGCCGTTCGAGCCGGAGTGGGAAGGCTTCGTGACGCTGGAAATCAGCAATACCACCCCTCTACCCGCGAAAATTTATGCGAATGAAGGACTTTGCCAGGTGATTTTCTTCCTCTCGGACGAAGACTGCGAAGTCAGCTACAAAGACAAAAAGGGAAAATACCAGGCGCAGGGAGGAATCGTTTTGCCACGGCTATAGATTTCAGGACAGCTCTCTCGATCCAACGGTGATGGAAATGCAGCGCGCGTGGATGCAGTCAGGCCAGGCTGACGCTTTCTCCTGGGTACGTCACAGCGCACTCGCAAGCGGATAGCCGCGTTCTCGCCATGCACCCAGTCCGCCCTGCAATGGCCGGATGCGTTTGACGCCTCTTTTCCTGAGGAGCAGCGCCACACGGGCGCTGGTGGCTTCATTCGGTCAAGTACAATAAAGAATCACTTCCCGGTCGCGGGGCAAGCGGTCGTTGTTCTCCCCCAGTTCCATGGCGTCCATGTGCATAGCGCCGGGAATCGTTCCCGGATCCGCTTCGAAGTCCAGCGAGTGGCGCAGATCAACAATGACCAGATCTTCGCCGGAGTCGATCTTTTTCTTCAATTCATCCACGGTGATGCGCGCAATGCGCAGTTCCCGTAGGAAGCGCTGACGGGCGATAAATTTGTACGCGATATATGCGGCGAGAGCGCCCACGAGAAGTACCACCACCCACCCGCCGAGAGAAGCAAGACGTGCCGCGACCAGCTCAATCTGCCCGCTGAAGGCGTAGCCTAGGCCCATGAATGCGCCGGCCCAGAAGAGCGATCCCAGCGCGTCAAACAGCAGGAACCGCCGCGACCGCATGTGAAAAATTCCTGCGAGCGGCGGCGTGACGATGCCCAGGCCGGGAATAAACTTGGCCACCAACAGCGACCGCGCCCCTTGTTTGGAAAAAATGCCTTCTGTACGGCGCACGCACGAATCGGGCTCGAGCGAAATCCGGCAGAGGAGTTGCAGAATCTTGATGCCTTTGTGGCGGCCAAGCTGAAACCAGATCGTATCCGCGGCCACTGCGCCGAGCACCGCAAAGAAGACGGAAGTGAAGAAATTCAAATGTCCCGTGCCGGCGAGCGCACCCGCCGCCAGCAGCAGGGGCATCGCGGGAATGGGTATCCCCACTTGCTCGGCAAAAACCCATACCAGCAGAACCACGTACCCGTGATGGATGAGAAATTCGAAGGCGCGGTGCATGGCTCGGCTGGGTGTTCGTCTCCTCGGTTATTTCGACGCGAAAGGAGCAGTATGCCCCCAACTCCCCGTCATTACGAATTCGCGAATCGGTTTGCGCGTCCGGGGCGCCAGCTCGCGCTCTTTCAGCGGCTGGGACAGGGAGTCCGGATTTCCGGGATAACCGATCGCGATGGCCGCGATGGCCTCCCAGTCCGAGGGGATTCCCAATGCGAGTCGGGCCTTCTCCGGATCGAAGCCGGCCATCTGATGAACCGCGAGGCTGTGGGCGGTCGCTTCTACGGACAATAAGGCGCTCGCGGCGCCCGTGTCGTATTGTGCGTTGCGGTTCGGAGCGTGATTCTTCGCGAAAACCAGCTTGGCCACGGCAATCGCCAGGGCCGATGCATTCTTCGCCCAGGCCGCGTTGAATTCCACCAAGGTCCCGAGGACCTTGTCAAAATTCGCTTTGTCATCCTTTGTCGCGACAATATAAGCCCAGGGCTGTTCGTTGTAGCTGGAGGGTGCCCAGCGGGCTGCTTCAAACAAGCTGCGAAGAACTTCCGGCGGGATAGGTTTGTCGATGAACGCGCGCGGGCTCCAGCGGTCACGGATCAGTGGATGAACGGGAAAATCGCTGGGCGCTGGTTTCTGCATGTTGTTGATCCTTTTGTTGTGAGCCCTTTTTAGATGATCCTGGCAGCGGTGGCGGTGCATCGGCACCGCTTTCCCCCCCTTTTTTCCATTGCAAAAGATAACCGGCCGCTCAGTTGCTGGATTTCGTTGCGGCCTTCTGAATCAGTTCGACATCGATCGTGATGTTCACGTCATCGCCCACGACCACACCTCCATTGTCGAGCGTGGCGTTCCACTTCACGCCGAAGTCCTGCCGGTTGATTTTTGCTGTTGCCGTAGCCGCGAGCCGCTGGTTGCCCCAGGGATCCTTCACCGGAGCCGTTGGCCCATCTACGTCCAGCACGACCTCCTTAGTTGTGCCCCGAATGGTCAGGTCGCCGGTAGCCTTGAGTTTTCCCGGCGCGATCTGCTCCACTTTCTTGGATTTGAAGGTCATCGTCGGGTAGTGGGCCACATCGAAGAACCTTTCGCTCCGCAGGTCCTTGTCGCGGTCGGGTTCGCGGGTATCTACGGTGGAGACGTCGATGCTCACCTCCACCCTTGACTTGCTAATGTCCTTGTCATCGAGCATCAACGTTCCGCTGACCTTGCTGAAGGCTCCGCGCACCGTGGAAATGGCCATGTGACGAACCGCGAATTGCGCCGAGGAATGCTGCGGATCGATTTGCCAATTGGATGTTGTGGCGCCAGCGGGCATCGATAACACGGTCGCGAGTCCCGCCAGTGCTGCGATTTGTGAGAGAACCTTGCACATGCTTGTCTTTCCTTTCCTTTTTTTGATTGGGGATTCCAAACGCTTCCGAAAGCGCGCCACCCTTACCTGCCATCCCGAATTTGTTCCAGGAGGTCGTAGAGCATCTTCAAGCGGGCGGCCGCCATATGCCGGAACTGCCGCTTATGCAAACCCCGCATGGGCTGGTCCAACGGCTTGATCAATCCAAGTCCCCGCGCTGTGATGCGCGTCTTGACGACCCGGCGATCATCCTTTTGTCTTTCGCGGGTGATCAAGCCGCGCTTTTCCATGCGGTCGAGAAGGCGCGTGATGTCCGGATCGTGGGTGATCATACGCTCCCCGATCCCCCGGCAAGCCAGGCCTTCCGGGCCGGCGCCGCGGAGGATGCGTAACACGTTGTATTGCGTGCCAGTCAAGTTGGCGGTGCGGGTCAATTGTTCCGCTTCTTGGCCGAGAGCGTCCGCCGTTTTCAGCAGCGCAAGAAAGATGCGTTCTTCCAGCGGTGCTGGCCGGCGCTGCGCATGGGATTTGGAACTCATGGGGAAAGCATAGTCGTGTAAACGACTATTGTCAAGAGGTAAAATTAGTCAAGGGGCGGCCTTCTACGGCTTGCGCAGTGGACGCACATGGATCTCGCTTAGGAAACTTACCGGACCCTGCGTCACGATGGCTTCCACGGCGTGCGCCACATCTTCCGCCTGCAAAGCTTTCGAGGCGTTTTTCGGCCCGCGGCCGGAAAATTCCGTGGCCACGCTGCCGGGGCAAATCACACTCACGCGGATGCCGTACTCCCGCAAATCCTCCGCCATGCACCCCGAAAGGCCCATCAGCCCCCATTTGGACGCGCAATAGATGCCCCCGCCGGCGAACGTATTTCTCCCGGCCAGCGAACTGATATTGATGATGTCGCCCGCACCGCGTCGAATCATGGACGGGATCACTGCGCGAGATACGAGAAAAATACTCTTGAGATTGGTATCCAGCACGCGATCCCAATCCCCCTCTGTTTTTTCGTGTGCCGGGCCGAAGAGCCCCATGCCCGCGCTGTTGACCAGGATGGTAATCGGTCCCAGCTTGGCTTCGGTTTTAGAGACAAGCTCGGTTACTCGTGCTGCGTCTGTAACGTCTGTCATCTGGAAAAACGAGCGGGTACCAAGCTTTTCGATCGCTCCGGCGGACTCTGCCAGCGCCGCGCGATCCCGGCCGCAAATGGCCACGGATGCCCCCAGCACCGCAAGCCGCTCAGCAATGGCCCGCCCGATGCCGCGGCTTCCTCCTGTTACCAGCGCCACACTCTTGGAAAGCCGCGCCTTTTCGCCGAATTCTGCATTTGTACTATTTATCCCCGCCATGAGAATTCTTCCTCGTCTGGGCCACTCTTTTTGTGCGACACTCATCCTATCATTAGATATTTCCTCCAAAGCGGACGTCCCCGTTCGCGGCGGAAGTGGAGGAGAAGTGATCGCAGTTGAATGAAATATCAACAGCAGCTTACTTTCGTCGAGGATAACAGCTTGCGGATTTGGCTGGGCTTTTCCTATAATCCCAACGTTTTCCGAGACAGTAAGATTCCCGGTGAAAGGGCTCCGGGGCGCACCGGAAGAGCAAAATTCAGACTTGGAGTCTGAACGAGGAGAAATCGGAATGAACGCAACAAGGAAATTGTCGGAGATTGCGTTGGTGGCGCTTTGCCTGACTCTTGGGAACCCGGGGAATCTGCGTGCGCAAGCGCCAGCGGCCGCGCAGGACAGCGGCGCCGGCAAGGCGCCGGCGTACACCCTCGCGGAGTACAACGCCTACCAAGCCTGTGCCGGCGAGAAAGCTCCCGCCACACAGATCAAGTGCCTGGATGACTTTGTCGCAAAGTACCCGAATTCCGCTCTACTCGTTTACGTGTATCCGCTCTATGCCACGGCCTACAATCAACAAAAGAATCCTCAGAAAGTAATCGAATTCGCAGACAAACTGGTGGCGCTGGGCGATAAGGCGGAACCTGGCATCCGTTATCAGGCGCTATTTGCGCGGTCCATGGCTTTTGCGAGCTTGCCTCTTAAGGAATCGGATCCCGGGGCCAAAGAGATCGCGACCAAAGCTCGAGAGGCGGCCTTGCTCGGTTTGAAAACTCTTGACGAATTGAAGAGGCCCGATAACATCTCCGAAGCAGACTGGCCAAACACAAAGAAACAGCCCGCCATTCTCTTTAATTACACGGCGGGCAACGCGGCGATGATCACCAAGGACTATCCGGCTGCCGTGCAGTCTTTTAAAGCAGTTCTCGCCCTCAATCCCGACGACTTGAGCACCAACTACAACCTGGGCCTAGCCTACAAGGCCATGACACCCGCGCAGTGGATGGACGCCTTCTGGTATTTTGCAAAAGCCGTGACCTCCAAGGGCGCGACGCAGGCACAGGCAGACAAAGTAAAGAAGTATCTGAAAGCCCAGATCGCGAACTACCAGGGAGGGAACGTCTGCGACAGCCTAACCGACGGTGAGCTAAATGAACTCCTCCAGCTCGCGGGCAGTTCGGCCGAGCGTCCCGGCAGCTATTCCTTGCCTAGCGCTTCGGATATCAGTGCGGTTCAGAAAAACATGACGATTGCGACCGTATTTGCCGATCTAAAGGCGGGCGGTGATAAGAGCAAGCTCACTTGGCTCGCCGCCTGTGGCCTGGAATTCCCGGATGTCCCGGGCAAGCTTCTGGAAATCGTTCCCGGTACAGATGCAGTCGTTCTGAAGATTGCTTTTGTTACCAGCCAAGCTGAATTCGACGCCGCAACCACTCCCAACATGGATGTCAAGGTTGTCGGGCAGCCCCAAGCTGCGAAACTGGAAAAGGACAGTGCGCCTCGCTTTACCGGCACCCTGGTTTCCTATGATCCCGACCCAACCTTCTTCCTGCACTGGGACAAGGCTAAAGTTAACCAAGAAGATCTGCCGAAGGAAAGGGCCGCACCGAAGAAGCCCGTGCGCAGGCCTACCAGGAAACCCAGCGGAAGGTCCAACTAAATTTCTAGAATATCAACTACGTCAAGAAAACGGCTCTCCAGCGCTTTGGAGAGCCGTTTTGCACTTTGCGGATGCTCCCTGGGCGAAGGCTTTTTAACGCGAACGCCGGCGATGCCCGTTCGATTCCAGCTTGTACTCATCGATCTTCCGGCTCAGCGTGTTTCGGTGGATGCCGAGAAGCTCCGCCGCGCGGGATTGATTGCCACTGGCGCGGTCCAACACCCGCTTGATAAAGCGCTTTTCAAACTCACAGATAGCCTCGTTAAAAAGAATCCCGCGTTCAACCATTTGACTCACGAGCCCTTCTAGTTGATCTTTCACCATGACACGCTCCGCGCAATTGAATTGTGTGAGGGGCCTGCTTGCTAGTTCAGCTCGCGGCCAGTCAGGATGCGATATGCTTCCCGGTACTTGTCGCGAGTGGCGCTAACCACCTCCGGTGGCAATTCCGGCCCGGGCGGGGTCTTGGGCCATTGCATTCGTTCGAGATAGTCGCGCACGAACTGTTTGTCAAAAGAAGGCTGCGGGCCGCCGGGGCTGTAGTGCGCCGCGGGCCAGAAGCGGGAAGAATCCGGCGTCAGCGCTTCGTCAATCCACATCAGCTTGCCGTTGAGCAGCCCGAATTCAAATTTAGTGTCCGCCACAATGATGCCGCGTGGTTCCGCGTAAGCGGCAGCGCGCCGGTAAAGCTCCATGCTGACCGCGCGGACTCTCTCCGCGAGCTCTTTGCTGATCAGCGAGGCTGCTTGCTCGAACGAAATATTTTCATCGTGGCCGCTTTCCGCTTTTGTCGCCGGCGTGAAAATGGGTTCCGGCAAACGGTCCGATTCAGAGAGCCCCCGGGGTAGGGCGATTCCGCAGATTCTTCCTGTCACGCGGTAGTCCTTCCAGCCTGAACCGGAAACGTATCCGCGCACCACGCATTCAACCGGCAGCGGCTTCGTCTTTCGCACCACCATGGACCGCCCCGCCAGTTCCTCCTTGAAATTGTCGAACGGCGCAGGAAACTCGGTGGAGCTGAGCACGTGGTTGGGAATGACGTCCTTCAAAAGGTCAAACCAGAAGAGCGATAGTTGCGTGAGCACCTGCCCTTTGTCGGGAATCGGCGTCGGAAGAACTACATCAAACGCAGAAAGGCGGTCCGTGGCGACAATGAGCAGCTTTTCGCCCAAATCATAAATGTCGCGAACCTTTCCGCGCACGCTCGGCGTCAGTCCGGCGAACTGAGTTTCCCTCAAAACTTTCATGGCAGGAGCAGCAGGCACTGACAACATCTCCCCGACTAGGTGGGCAGCATTCTAGCGCACCGAATGGCGAAGTCAAAGCCGTGCGCAGTGGAAATCTGTGCGAATCGGGATAGAAAAAATTTATAGCCGCAATGAAAAATGCGACGAAAGATTCTTAGCGGTTCCAGGCATGCGCCGCATCGGACCCGCACGAGCTACGTAGCTCTGCTACGCTGCGGAAGCCGCCGCCACGCGCTGCTTGGGGCCTTGGCCTTCTGCTTCTTCCCAGCGCACGCTGACGAGCTTCGATACGCCCGGCTCCTGCATGGTTACGCCGTAGAGCACGCTGCTCATCTCCATCGTCTTGCGGTTGTGCGTGACGATGATGAACTGTGTCTGGCTGCTCATTTCCGCGATCAGCCGCGTGAACCGCCCCACGTTCGCTTCGTCCAGCGGCGCGTCCACTTCGTCCAGGATGCAGAACGGGCTCGGCTGGTACCGGAAAATCGCAATCAGCAGCGCCAGCGCGGTCATGGCCTTCTCGCCGCCGGAGAGCAGCAGCACATTCTGCAGCCGCTTGCCCGGCGGCGAGGCGACGATATCGATGCCCGCGTCGCCGGAGCTGTCCGGCTCGGTCAAACGCATCTCCGCCATGCCGCCCCCGAAAATCGCATGGAACGCGTCTCCAAAACTCTTGTTGATCGCGTGGAAGGCGTGCTCGAATTTTTCCTTGGTGGCCTGGTCAAGCTCAGCGATCGCTTGCTGCGTATCGGCAATCGAATGCAGCAAGTCGTCGCGCTCGCGCGTCAAAAACGTGAACCGCTGCTCGCACTCGTTGAATTCCTCGAGTGCCATCATATTCACCGCGCCCATGGACTCGATGCGCTGCTTCATTTCGCGGTAATTCGCTTCCGCGCTGGTCAGCTCCTCGCCGCTCATGAATGCCGCTTCCGCGGCGATCAAATCCTCCGGCAGCGCGTTCACTTCGCTCATGCACGTTTCGCGCAGGTGCTGCCGGTCCGAATCGTTCTTCGCGCGTTCCACTTCGGCGTGGCTGCGCTGTTCGCGAAGCTCCTGCAATGACTGCCTTCCCATGCGCAAGTGATCTTCCATCTGCGTCAAGCGCGTGCGCCCCGCATCCCATTCTTCTTCGAGTTCACGCTGGCGGGTTTCTAGCCGCAGCTTCTCGCGCTGCAAGCCGTCCAGTTGCACTTGGAGTTCTCCACTTTGCTTCGCGAGCGTGGCCGCTTCGTCGCTGATGGACAGTACTTGCTGTTGCAGCGCCACCTCGCGGCGTTCCATCTCCGCGCGTTCCTCGCGCAGCCGCGCCGCCAGCGCCTCCGCCGCAGCAAGACGCTCATTCATCGCCGCGAGTTCCGCGCGTCCCGTGGCCAGTTCCTGCTGCTCGGACTGAATCGAGCCGCGCAACTGAACCAGCTCCTCGGCCAGGCGCGTGCTCTCCGATTCCGCTTCGGCGCGGCCCAGGGCCGCGGCGGCATGCGCGTGCTTCGCGCTCTCCGCGCGCTGCCGCGCATTCTCCACGTCAAGTCGGATGCGCGCGAGTTCGCCTTGGCAAACCGTCAGCTCCAGTCCGAGTCGCGCCAGCTCGCTCTGCATCTGGCTGTGCCGGTGCGTCGCGGAAATCACTTCGTGTTCCGCTTCGCGCTGCGTCGTGTTGATTTCTTCGAGGGTCTGTTCCGTCGCGTGCAACTCGGCCGCCGCCGCCTCGAGCGCCGCCTGCTTTTCGTTCATTTGATGCTCAAGTTGCAGCACCTCGGCGTCCAGCGCGCGCAGTTCCCGCTTCATTCCCAGCGGTCCCGCTTCATCCGGACGCCCGCCCGTCACCATGCGTCCCTGGTAGCACGTGCCGTCCGGCGTCACGAATGCGTATTGCGGATTCTCCCGCGCCAGTTTTTCCGCTGCCGCCGCGCTGTCCGTCAAATACGCGCTGCGCAGCCGCGGAAGGTATTGCTTGGCCGCCCCGCCTAGCGGATCGCGGAAATTCACCAATTTGTCCATCCGCGAAATCACGCCGTCTTCCGCGCGGAAGTTCAGGATCGGCTCATACTCGTTCGAAACCCGTAGGTCACGCAGCGAATCCACAAAGAACGTCGCGCGGCCGCCCACTTCGTCGCGCAGCAGGGAAACGCCCGCGCGTGCGTGATCGTACGTTTCGACCACGATGTATTCCAGTTCATCGCGCAAATACTGCTCCACCGCGCCCTCGTGCTGTTCTTCGACTTCCGCATAATCGGCCAGCACGCCCACCGCGCGGAAATTGCGCCCGCCGCCTCGCTCGTTCGCGGCAAATAGTTTTTGTACCGCCTCTGCGGTGTAGGCGCGGTCGTTCAGGATTTGCGTCAGCGTCGAATGCCGCGCGCGAGCTCCCGCCAGCGCGTCGCGCAGCTCGTCGGCTTGTTTCGTTACCGCATCGCGTTGCTCGCGCAGCACCGCGAGCTTCGTCTGCAGTTCCGCCGCATTTTGTTTTAGTGAATTGACTTGTGCCGAAGACGCCTCGAAGTCATACGCAGCGCGCTCCGCATCGTCGCGCGCGCGCAGCGACGTCTCCAGCAACTCATGCTCATTCGCTTCCAGTTTTCGAAGCGCTTCGCTTTGATGCACCAGCGCTTCTTCCGCTTGCTTTTGCTCGCCATGCAGCCGCAGCAGGCTCTCGCCTGCTTCCGATGCACGCCGCCGCAGCGCTTCGATGCGCCCTTCCGATTCCGCGATCTGCTTTGCGCGCTGTTCCGCGCGCATCGTAAGTTCCTCAACTCGTGCGCTGAGCGCGCCGGAATCCTCGCGCAGCAGCGTCACCGCCTGCACCTGCGATTCGCTCCGTGCTTCCCACTCCGCCGCCTGCGCCCGGGCCTGCGCCAGCTCCGTATTGGCTTGCGCGTGCCGCCCTGCCAGCTCTTCCGTGCGCTGCCCATTGAACGCAATGCGATTCTCGCTGCGGTCCGTTTCCAGCGCCGTCAAATTCAAAACATTCTGGTTTTGCCGGATTTCCGCATCCAGTTCGTAGATCCGCTGGTTCAGCCGGTCCTGCTCGCCCTCTTCTTGTTGGATGGCCGTGGCGCGCTGTAATTCCGCGGCATTCAATTCTTCGAGTTGCCGCGCAATTTTCTCCGCTGTGGCATCCAATTCGCGTGCCTTCCCTGCGAGCATCTGCCGCACGATCGCGCGCATCTGCTCGCGAATCTCCGAATAGCGCCGCGCCTTGGCCGCCTGCCGCTTCAGCGAGCCGAGCTGCTTCTCCACTTCCACCACGATGTCGTTCACGCGCGCCAGGTTCAGCTTCGACGATTCCAGCTTCGCTTCCGCCAGCCGCTTCTTGGTCTTGAATTTCGTCACCCCCGCGGCTTCTTCGATGATCGCGCGCCGCTCCATCGGCTTCGTGGAAAGGATCAGCCCGATGCGTCCCTGTTCGATGATGGCGTACGAATCCGGCCCCAGTCCCACGCCCATGAACATTTCCTGGATGTCGCGCAGCCGCGCTACGCGCCCGTTAATCAGGTATTCGCTCTGGCCCGAGCGGTACAGTCTCCGGCTGACCACCACTTCGCCCGGTTTTGTCGCTAGCACCGGCTTGTCCGCGCCCTTCTTCTTCCTCTTGAACTTCCCGCCGCTTTCCTCCGCCGCTTCGCCTGTTGGCGGATCCTCTCCTTGTAGGGGCGCTGCATGCTGCGCCCCACCTTGGCGCGATCCCTCCTCAAACGACGTGTCGTCTTGTGGGGCCGTCGCGGGGTCAAATCCTTCAATCTCGCTCTTCTCCGCGCCGCTCTGCGAGCTCTGCGCCCCTGCATCAAATCTCTTCTCTGTGCCCTCTGTGCTCTCTGTGGCCACTGTATTAATTCTTGAATTTTCCGTTGGTTCGGTCCCCCCGCCCTCCATCACAAACCGCGCCGCTTCCGCCAGCTCCGGATCCTCCATTGTGAGCGTCACTTCGGCTAGGCCCAGCGGCGGCCGCTTCGTCGTTCCGTTGAAAATACAATCCGCCATGCGCTCCGCGCGCAATGACTTGTGGCTCTGCTCGCCCAGCACCCACGAAATGGCGTCCACCACGTTTGATTTCCCGCAGCCATTCGGTCCGACGATGCACGTCGTCCCCAAGCCGCTGAACGTCACCACCGTGCGTTCGCAAAACGACTTGAAGCCTACGATTTCGACTTTTCGCAGCTTAAGCAAGTTGTCCCCTTTTTGCTGTCAACCGCTTCGCGGTTGCCTCTCACAAAGACCGCGCCCATCTTAATTCTGAACCCTCCATCTAACCCGGAGTTGCTCGTTTGCCTTAAGCGTACCGGACCGCCCAGCCGGTCCTGCTCCGTAGTGGCGGGTCTTCAGACCCGTGTTTTTCTCCTTGTGGGGGCGCAGCACTGCTGCGCCCTCCTGCTTTTCATATTTCCTTTATGTATCGCAGTCGTCCCGGCCTTTGGCACGCTGTACCCAAATACAAATCCGCGCGCACTAAGAGACAGCAAAGCGTTGTATTCCTCGAGGGGAGGGTCTTTCGAGCGTCACGTCGATCCCGTACAAACCGGGACCGCCCGCAAACAAGTCAGCCCAGTGAGGGCCGCCAAGAAAAACGTGTGGCAGGTTCCTGTTCAGAGGCCCAGCCGCCTGGCGCAAGGATGGCGGTACAGGAAAAAACACTAACACGCCGCACGTACCGTGTAAAGCGTCACTCTACACTTTGTAACTCATTCGCCAGCGCCACTAGCCTGGACTGCCTTCTCGCCCTGGAATGAAACTTGGCCTGCTTTAGTTCTTCAACCTGCTGGCGATTGCCGCTGGCTTGTCCCCAACTTTTTTCAGCCCATCCACAAGGCTGGCCATCGCTTGGTCAAAATCCTTGTCGCGGTTTCCCTTCAAGAGGGCCCGGGGCAGGTGCTCAGTGAGGGCCCACAGCGTGATGTGTGTCTTGGGGTCGAGGATATTCAATCGAAACTGCGGATCGTAAGTGCTCGATTTGTCCGCCACATAGATGGGGCAGACGAAGTGAATTTCAAGTACTAGATCGGCGTCCGCCGGAGCGCCTACCAGTTCAAACCGCCCCCAGCTTTTTATGCCGGCATAAAACTCGTTGTAAAACCGGTCCGGCCCACCGCTGAAGCCGTTCTGTCCAAACGGACTGCACTCTCCTCCCGCATTGGAAACAAACACTTTTTTCGCCGTCCCAATCTGAGACGGCAGTGGCGCGGGCGATGGCTCGGCCTTCTTCTGAGGTGCCCGCCCGGGGCCGCCAACGGCGCTCGTTGTGATTGCAATCGCCATGATTCCAAGCGAAATCATTCCGGCACGTACTTTCATCTCTGCGTCTCCAATCTGTTCCCCACAGGGCATTTTCTGGTCTTGGGGTTCCTCTTTATGTGAGACGGTTTCGGTTTCAACTTTCGGTACAAGCGGTACTGAACTTCAACCTTCAAATGCGCTTTTTGCATCCCGGATGCATCTTCGGGACTTGTAACCTGCAAACATTTCAACGTCTTACGGCTCTATTCGAATGATACCCACAAAATAACTTGACAGCAGCGGTAGCTCCATGCTAATCTTCCCCGTGTTTCGCAAGCTCCAGCCCCGCCGACCGCCCTTATTTAGTTTTATCGGGGAGATCCCTACCGGGTCGGGATCGCCTTCTCCGGTCCCCGTCGCAGCGCACATACCCCCATCTCGTAACACCCGTGCATGTTATTCTCTTGCAAACAGATCACACCCTTTGGCCCTCCTTTCTTTTCATGCGCTTACGAATTGCAAATTGTGTAACTCCTTTGTTTTTAAATTCATACAGAATGCCCCGGGGGTATACCCCCCTCTCTTCGTCTTCCAGAGTTCCGTATGCTCTTCCAAGTTCCATATGCTCCAAGTCCTTTGTTTGCCACTCTTACGAAAACTGCCGGGGTGTGGGGGTATTCTTCCCATTCTGGAACTCGCCCCTCGCCACCCGTCACTTCCCCGCACCAGCGCACCCCTTCCGCATTGCTCCCTCCTAAACCCCTCGGATACAATCCAGTGCTTATTCAATCGCCAAGAAAGAACACCGACAGCCGATGCCCGAAATCCAGCTCCACAACACTCTGTCTGGAAAAGTCGAACCCTTCGTCCCGCAAAAGCCCGGCGAAGTGCGCATCTACACCTGCGGCCCCACGGTCTACGACTACGCCCACATCGGCAACTACCGCACCTTCGTTTTCCAGGATATTTTGCGGCGCTTCCTCAAGCTCCGCGGTTTCAAGCTCCACCACGTCATGAATCTGACCGACGTGGACGACCGCATCATCGCCAACGCCGCCGCTGCGGGAAAGAACATCCGCGATTACACCGAGAAATTCGCGCAGGCCTTCTTCGACGATTGCAAAATGCTCAGCATCGAAGCGCCCGAGCAATGGGTTCGCGCCACCGACCACATCGACGACATGGTCCAGCTCATCCAGCGCCTCCAGGAGAAGACTTTCACCTATCCGAGCGAAGGCTCGATCTACTACCGCATCGCCAAATTTCCCAATTACGGCAAGCTGTCGAAGATCGATTTGTCTGGCATTCAAGCGGGCGCGCGCGTGGACAACGACCGCTACGAAAAGGAAAGCGCGCGCGATTTTGCACTCTGGAAGGCGCCGAAACCCGGCGAACATTTCTGGGAGACCGCCATCGGCCCGGGCCGTCCCGGCTGGCATATCGAATGCTCCGCGATGGCCATGAAATATCTCGGCGAAACGCTCGACATTCACACCGGCGGAATCGACCTCGCCTTCCCGCATCACGAGAACGAAATCGCGCAAAGCGAAGCGGCCACCGGAAAACCCTTCGCGCGCTACTGGCTGCACGCGGAGCATCTGCTGGTCGAAGGCGAGAAAATGTCCAAGTCGCTCGGCAATTTCTTCACGTTGCGCGACCTCTTCGCCAAAGGCTACAAGCCTTCTGCGCTGCGCTTCGCCCTCGCCAGCGTGCCGTATCGCAAGCAGCTCAATTTCACCTTCGATGGCTTGAAGCAAGCCACCAACTCCGTCGAGCGCTTGCGTAATTTCGCCGACCGCTTGAAGCAAGCAAAATTCCCGGCAGGGAAGCAAGACGGCATGGCCGCGCGCATTGCCAAAGCCGCGGAAGAATTCGATGCTGGCCTTTCCGACGATCTCAATACCGCGCGCGCCCTAGCCGCTGTGTTTGATCTCGTACGCGAAGCGAATATCGCCATGGACAAAGGCGAATTCCGCCAGGGAGATGTCGCTGCCGTCCAGAACTTTCTTGCCACGTTCGACAGAGTCTTCGCCGTCCTCGAAGACAACGACGCGGAAAAACTCCGTGCCCTCGGCTACGGCTCAGTGACGGGCGGCCTCACCGACGCGGAAATCGACAAGCTTGTCGCGGAGCGCAACGCCGCCAAGAAAAAACGCGATTTTGCCACCGCCGACCGCATCCGCAAGGAACTGGCCGATCGTGGTATAATTCTTGAGGATGCGAAAGATGGAAGCGTCCGCTGGAAACGCAAGTGAAACTGAATTTCAAAACTCGTGCTTCCTACCTGCCGGGATACTTCCCGCCGGCCGCCCAGCGGCCCAACCTCTTCGGCGTTGACTTAGCTTAAATTTTTTTCGCAGGCCGGTTTCGGAATCGTCGAGACCGAATCAGCAGCTTTTCGTGCCTGCCTTTTTTCCTCGCAGTTTTGATTCACTCCAACCCTTGAACTTCTTGACTGGAGAAAGAAATGCCAACGACTTTGGAAACAAAAACACCGCGCCTCGTGACCGCCCTCCCGGGGCCGAAGGCGCAGCAAGTCATCGCCTCCGACGCCAAGTTCATGTCGCCGTCGCTGACGCGCGAATATCCGCTGGTAGCAAAAAAAGGCCACGGCACCATCGTGGAAGACGTGGACGGAAATTCATTTTTGGATTTTGCGGCGGGCATTGCTGTTTGCTCGACGGGACATTGCCATCCGAAAGTGGTGGAAGCCATCCAAAAGCAGGCCGCGGAACTGATTCACATTTCCGGAACGGATTTTTATCACCATCATATGCCGCAACTTGCGGAACGGCTCGTGGCGACCATGCCGGGAAAACAACCCAAGAAAGTGTTCTTTGGAAATTCCGGCACAGAAGCCGTCGAAGGCGCGATCAAGCTGGCACGCTATGCGACGAAGCGCGACAAGCTCATCGCCTTTTACGGCTGCTTCCACGGACGCACGCTTGGCTCGCTTTCGTTGACGGCCTCGAAAAGCACGCAGCGGAAAAACTTTGGGACGTTGCTCGGCGGCGTGGAGCACATTCCATTTCCGTACGCCTACCGCTGCGCGCATGGCCACACTTCGGAAACTTGTGGCACGGAAATCCTGGAACTTCTCGAGCAACAAATGTTCAAGCGGTTGTTCGCGCCGGAAGAAATCGCGGCCATCATCATTGAGCCGATTCAGGGCGAAGGTGGCTTTATTCCTGCGCCCGCATTTTTCCTGCAGGAATTGCAGCGTATCTGCAACCGCCACGGGATCATGCTGATCGTGGATGAAGTGCAATCGGGAGTCGGGCGCACGGGAAAATGGTGGGCTTACGAGCACGCCGGAATCGAGCCGGACATCGTCTGCATCGCGAAGGGAATCGCCAGCGGAATGCCGCTGAGCGCGTTTGTTGCGAAAGAAAGCGTGATGACCTGGGGCAGGGGATCGCACGGCACGACCTACGGCGGCAATCCCGTGTGCATCGCTTCCGCGATGGCGACGCTCGACTTAATTGAAAACGGATACATGGAAAACGCTCGGAAGATGGGCGACTACATTTTTGGGCGCATTAACGGCTGGCCGCAGCACTTCAAAATTGTTGGCGACGTGCGCGGCAAGGGGCTGATGATCGGCATCGAAATTGTGCGCGACCAAAAAACCAAGGAAAAAGCAGCGGATTTGCGCGACGCCGTGGTCCAGAAAGCATTTCAGAAAGGGCTGTTGGTTCTGAGTGCGGGTGAGAATTCGATCCGCGTGTCGCCGCCATTGCTGATTGACGAGGAGCAGGCGGACTTTGCCATTCGCACGCTTGAAGAATGCTTCCGCGAAGTCGAGAAAACCATGTAACACAGAGATCGCAGAGCACGCAGAGTTCACAGAGGAGAATTGGAGGAATCCCGCGACGGCCAAAGAGGAAAGATGACAGCCGCGGGATTTCTGTTTAATTTGCTATACTTCGCCGAACAGGAATATTTTGTTCCGCGAAAGCGATGCCGATCTTTTCACGATTGATGTTTCAAGCGGTGCGCTGGGCGGCGAGACGAGGCCTGCGCGAAGAAGAGAATTTTGCGAGCCTTGCGAAAAAGCTGGAAGCACGAAGCACCGGCGTGCGCGGCGAGACCTATGCCTACTGGTATTTGCGGCGCCACGGATATGTGTTCGTCGCCAGGAACTACACGCCGCGCGGAATCAAGGGGGAGCTCGATCTGGTCGGTTACGATGGCAAGACGCTGGCGTTTGTGGAAGTGCGAACGCGCACGGTGAAAGAAGATGCGACGGCGCTGCCGGAGCTCAGCGTCACGAAAGAGAAGCAGCGCATGGTGGTTCGAACAGCGCAACGGTTTCTTGCGGAACGCCATGTCGCAGAGAGTCCGGTCCGATTCGACGTTGTGGCTATTGACAACCATCCCGGAAAGCCGCCCGTCGTGCGGCTGCACAAAGACGCCTTCACGTCTCAGATGCGGTGAAATGTTAGTTTTCCTTCCGAATCTCAAAACAGAAAGCAAGTCCGAGAAGGGCAGGGAAGGTTTCCGCGAAGCAATTCGATAAGGGTATAATCGCGGCCAATCATGCCGCTGAATCCAGGCACAAAACTTGGGCCGTATGAAATTGTCTCGCCGCTGGGTGCGGGCGGGATGGGCGAGGTGTATCACGCGCGGGACACCCGGCTGGGTCGCGATGTGGCCATCAAGATTCTGCCACAGCAGCTTTCGAAGGATCCGGTAAGGAAGCAGCGATTCGAACGGGAAGCGAAGACGATTTCTGGATTGAATCATCCGCACATTTGCACACTGCATGATGTGGGTAGTCAGGACGGGGTGGATTATCTGGTGATGGAGTGCGTGGAAGGGGAGACGCTGGCAAAGCGGCTGGAAAAGGGGCCGCTGCCGCTCGACCAGGTGCTGAAGTATGGGGCGCAGATCGCGGACGCGCTGGACAAGGCGCATCGCAGCGGGGTGGTGCACCGCGATCTAAAGCCGGGAAACATCATGCTGACGGCGAGGGGCGCGAAGCTTCTCGATTTTGGCCTGGCGAAGCCGGTGGCGCCCCTGACGAGTGTTGCCACACTGACGGCGGCCGTGACGCAGGATTCTCCGGTGACGCAACAAGGAACGATTGTTGGCACCTCTCAGTACATGTCTCCCGAACAGATTGAAGGCAAGGAACTGGACGGACGGAGCGACATATTCTCGCTGGGAGCGGTGCTGTACGAGATGTTGACGGGCCAGCGCGCGTTTCAAGGGAAGAGCCAGCTCAGTGTGGCGTCGGCCATCCTCGAAAAGGAACCCGCGCCGATTGTAAAGCCACTGACTCCGGCGACGCTAGACCATGCAATTCGCCGGTGCCTAGCGAAAGATCCGGAAGAACGGTGGCAAACGGCACGTGACCTGGAATTGGAGTTGAAGTGGATTGCCGAAGGCGGTTCGCAGGCGGGTATGCCAGCTCTGGAGGTTATGCATCGCAAAGGGCGTGAGCGCCTTGGCTGGGCTGCAGCAACACTTCTCGCGCTGGTCGTTGTCGCATTCGCCATTGGTTTTGTGTTGCGCGTCCCGAAGCCCGCGCAATTGATGCGTTTCGCAATTCCGCCGCCGGAGGAGGCAAAGTTCGTTTCGGGTCCTCCGTGGGGCTCTCCTTTGGCTGTTTCGCCCGACGGGCAAAGCGTTGTCTTTGTAGCCGAAGGAAAAGACGGCAAGCGGCAGCTTTGGGAGCGCCCGTTCGATTCTACGGTGGCCCGGCCGCTGGCAGGGACAGAGGCCGCCGCTGCACCTTTCTGGTCCCCCGATAGTCAGTGGGTCGCGTTTTTTGCGAAGGGCAAGCTCATGCGGGTCGCAGCGACGGGAAGAGAGGCGCAGACGCTATGCCAGGCGGAAGGCGGGGGGGCGGGACATGGAACCAGTACAACGTGATTCTATTTTCTCCGGCCGTTGCGGGGGAGAGTGGTTTGTTTCGGGTTCCAGCCGCGGGAGGCTCGCCGTCCGCGGTAACTACGGTCGATGCAGCGCGTGGTGAGATGAATCACGCTTGGCCGGTGTTTTTGCCGGACGGCAGGCATTTTCTCTTCAACATGAATCGGGAAGATGGCTCAGCAATCTACGTCGGCGATCTTAATTCGCCCAATCGCGTCCGCTTGCTAGCCCTCGAGATGTCAACGCTGGACTATGCAGCACCAGGGTATTTCTTGTACGTACGTAACCGTGTGCTTTTCGCCCAACCGTTCGACGCGGAGAGGCTCGCGCTTGCTGGCGATCCGATCCGGGTCGTTGAGATCGAGGGAGGTGGAGCGGGCGCAGCCGCATTCTCCGTGTCACACAACGGAGTGCTGGTGTTCTGGGGTGGCGCCGCTCCGAGGAGCGAGCAGTTGACGTGGGTTCGGCGGAATGGCGTGCGGATCGCTGCTATTGGGCCGCCCGGTGCGTACTTTCACTTCTCTCTCTCGCCCGATGAGCGGCGCGTGGCGGTTACCCGCTACGAACCTGGTGAGAAAGGCCTACACACTGCAATCTGGTTGCTCGATGCATTGCAGGGCGCGCCGACGAAATTCACCTTCGAGTGGGGCGTGGGCATGCCAGTCTGGTCCCCAGACGCAGGTCGCATTGTCTTTGCTTCCGCCAGGGAGGGACCGCCCACCTTGTATCAAAGACCCGCCGGTGGCCAAGAACAGGAAGAGTCGCTGCTCAAGGGGGGCGACAACCACCCAACCGACTGGTCCGCAGACGGGCACACCATTGTCTACGAAGTCTTGGATGCTAAAACGAAAAATGACCTCTGGCTACTGCCGTTGTCGGGTGAACGGAAGTCCGTCCCGTTTCTTCGGTCGCCATTCAATGAGACGGGTGGACGAATCTCGCCGGACGGCCTGTGGATGGCTTACACCTCAGATGAATCAGGGAGAGACGAGATTTACGTGACGAGCTATCCGGAGCCTCGTGGCAAGTGGCGAATCTCGACTGAAGGCGGCACCCAGGCGGAATGGCGGCGTGACGCCCGCGAGTTGTTCTATCGCGCCCCTGACTGGAAGCTGATGGCTGTGCCCATAAACAGCGGGACGAGGTTAAATGCAGGGAGGCCCCGAGCGCTTTTTGAAATCCCCCCAGATGCGAGACCTTGGCTACAGGGTGGCGTGGACCAGCGGGAGTACGCCGCGTCCTCGGATGGCCAGCGCTTCCTGATCGGTGTCCCTGTGGGCGAGGAATCCTCCACACCGCTTACCGTTGTCGTCAACTGGACCGCCGAGCTGAAAAAGAAATGAGCCTTGCATCTGGCACAAAACTCGGGCCGTATGGGATCGTGGCGCCGCTGGGGGCGGGATGGGAGACGTGTATCGCGCGAGGGATAAATCGCGGATGCGCCGATGGCTCGGCCAACGGACCGCGCCTGGGCCTCGTAAATCACGTCAAATTAAGTCCGCACGCAGCTCTGGAATTGCTTGCCATTTGAGGACCAGGCTATAGAATGCGTGGGCGTATTCCTTGCGAGTGTCTGAGAGGAGGTTCTACGCTCATGAATTTTTGCCACACATCCCGTTTCCGTTTCGCGGCCGATTTCATTCGGGCTTTCGTTGCCAACGGCGTTCGCGTTTTCGCATTCGTTCTTGCGCTGATGGCGTTCGGAGTTGCGGCGCGGGCGCAAGCGCCTGACGTCAGCAAAAAGCTAGAGGGCTTCGACGCCTACATGGAGCAAACGCTGAAGGATTGGAACACGCCGGGGGTGGGCGTGGGCATCGTTGTGAACGACAAGCTGGTGTTCGCCAAAGGTTACGGCTATCGAGATTACGAGAAGAAGCTGCCGTTCACGCCGAAGACCCTGGAGCCGATTGCATCCAACTCAAAACTGTTTACAGCGGTGGTGGCAGGAATGCTGGTGGAAGAAGGAAAACTCACTTGGGACAAGCCGGTGCGCGAGTCCGTCCCGACAATCCAGTTTTACAACGATCAGCTCAACAACAACGTCACCTTGCGCGACATGCTGTCGCACCGAACCGGAGTCACGAGACACGATTTAATCTGGTTCAAGTCCCCTTTTACGAGGAAGGAGTTGTTCGAGAAGCTGAAGTATCTGGAACCGCAGGAGCCGATGCGAGAAACCTTCCTTTACAACAACCTTATGTTCTCCGCCGTCGGCCAGATCATCGAATTGAAGTCGGGGAAAACCTGGGAGCAATTCGTGCGGGAGAGGATTTTTGGGCCACTCGAAATGAACACCACGACTTATACGATTGCCGACATGCTGAAACAACCCGACTACGGCGTGCCCTTCCGCGAAAAACGCGACTCCTTCGAGCTTTACAAAATTCCTTACTATGAGGATACCGAGGGCGTGGCCCCGGCGGGCGCCATCATCTCCAATATTGACGAACTGTCGCACTGGCTGATCGCGCTGATGAACGATGGGAAATACAACGGGAAGCAGGTCTTGCCGGCGAGTGTGCTGAAGGCCACAATACAACCTGCCATCGGCTTGCCCAACACACTGGGCGAGGCTTTGGGATATTGGGAGTTACTGAACCCAGCCTATGGCATGGGACGACAGACGGCTTCCTATCGCGGAAAACTCCTGACATATCACGGCGGGGACCTTCCCGGGTTCCACTCGCAAGTTTCGTTCCTGCCCAACGACAAAATTGGAGTGATCGTTTTTGTTATCAGCGATCACAGCGCGCCCCTTTATAACGTGATTAGCTATAACGTGTACGAGCGGCTGCTCGGAATGGACCAAACGCCCTGGAACCAGCGCCGACTGCAACAACGGCTCGCGGGTAAGAAAGCGGGCACCGAAGCGCGGGCGAAAGCAGGAGCGGACCGTGTTCCGAATACCAAACCTTCCCACGCGTTGGCCGGCTACGCGGCGGAGTATGAGAATCCGGCCTACGGGATTCTGAAAATCGGACTGCAAGGGGATCAATTGCAGTTTGGTTTTCATGACTTTCACTTTCCGATGAGTCATTTTCACTACGACCGGTTTGACACACCGGATGACGAGCAGTACGGGAAGTTCTCGGTCAGTTTCCGTACGAATCCGCAGGGTGATGTCAACGACGCAGTGATATCGCTGGACGAGGCCGAAGTGGTTTTTACGCGCAAAGCACCGACTTTGGACGCCAAACTGCTGGAAAAGCTCGCGGGAACCTATATGACTCCGACCAAAGTGAAGTTTGAAGTGCAATACCAGCCCGGGGCAGGGCTTTCGCTCGTGTTTCCGGGGGCACCGCCGCAGAAGCTCATCCCGATCAAAGGGCTGCAATTCCGGACTCCACAGTTCGCCGATAGCATTTATGAGTTCGTAGTGGAGAACGGGCAGGTGAAAGCTCTGAAAGAAAGGGACCCGTCCGGCGAATTCACTTATACCCGTCAATGAGAGAGCATGGTCTCTGCGAAGAAGCGGCCCGGCATGAGAAGATGATCCGGAAGACCTGTGCGGGGTTGCCGGACGGAGTAGAATTCAAGTTTTGCGAATGGTTGCCTCCGGGAGATAACCCAGGACCAAATCGAGGAGGATAGAGTTGCCGGAGTTACGCAAAGACCCGATCACGGGCCGGTGGGTGATCATTTCGACGGAACGCGGAAAGCGGCCGAACGATTTTCTGCGAGAGACGGTGGTCGCCAAGGAACCGAAGAACTGCCCGTTCTGCGCGGGGAATGAGTCGAAGACGCCGCCCGAGGTGCTGGCGTATGGCAGAAATGGCGGAGGGGCGAACACGCCGGGGTGGAAACTGCGCGTGGTGCCGAACCGATTCCCGGCGCTGGGGATCGAGGGAGAGCTGGACCGGGAAGGCGAAGGGCTGTTTGACAAGATGAACGGAATTGGCGCGCATGAAGTGGTCATCGAATCACCGGAACATGGGGCGACGCTAGCGACGCTGCCGGAGCGCGCGGTGGAAGACGTGCTCTGGGGATATCGGGACCGCATGCTGGACCTGAAAAACGACAAGCGCTTCCGGTACATTTTGATTTTCAAGAACCATGGAGAAGCGGCGGGAGCGACGGTGGACCATCCGCATTCCCAATTGATTGCGCTGCCGATTGTGCCGCGGCGGGTGCGCGAGGAAGTGGATAACTGCTGGCATTATTACGATGAGAAAGAGCGGTGTATTTTCTGCGACATCATCCGGCAGGAGCGGGACACGGGCGAGCGGGTGATCGGGGAGAACGAGCACTTCATCACGCTGGCGCCGTACGCGCCGCGCTTTCCCTTCGAAATGTGGCTCCTGCCAAAGGTGCACGGCTCTTCCTACGAAAATAATCAGAGCTCCATTTATGCCAGCCTAGCGAGGATGCTGAAGGATACGCTGATGCGGCTGGACGAAGTGCTGGATAAACCGCCGTATAATTTTATGATTCACACTTCGCCGATCGGAGAAGAGATCAACGATCACTACCACTGGCACATCGAGATTATTCCGAAACTGACGAAAGTGGCGGGATTCGAATGGGGAACCGGCTTTTACATCAATCCCACCCCGCCGGAAGAATCGGCGCGATTTTTGCGCGAAGCGAACGTCCCGTCGTTGATTGAGAAAAAATAGGGTTCTCACCCGAACATGCGCTACTAATAAGCCCTCGCAGGACCTAGTACTGCATTCCGTCCTACGCTGTGAAATTTTTGCCTTCTTTATCCGAGACACGAAAACATATCCCTAGAATTGTGAAGGGTTTACTTTCAGCAGTCATTGGAAAGCTGTCTGCCTCTCAATTCTGTCGGAGGGCCTAAGCTCCTTGAGCGAGCAGCGATTTCGCTCAGGGCACCCTGTTTCCTAACTTGTGAACCTGGACAACAGGCCAGTGTCTCAAAAGTTCCCAGAAGCTCTTATATTTCACTTCTGGCAACAACAAAAAGGCCGTGGAAGTGTTTATGAGAATATGGAATTAACGGAGCAAAATCCTGTGCCGTAGCTCGCGAAACTCCGAGGGAGGAGTTCTTGATGCAACGCGTACTCGCCAAAATCCTGTTTTCGTTGGCGCTCACGTTCCTGCTGGCGTGTCTGACCTGTCCACAGGCCCGCGGGGACGTGGGAATTGTGCTCAACGAGTCGCTGGATACGAGCGTCGACAGGATTTCGGGCACCGGGCACAGCGCAGTGTATTTTTCGCGAATTTGTCCGGAATCACCCGTGCGACTGAGGCTGTGCCGTCCGGACGAGAATGGCTCCGTGATGAGCAATTACATCAATATGGGGGAAAATCAGCGGTTCGAATGGAACATCGTGCCGCTCAATATTTACCTTTATGGTGTGGAAGATCCCCGGTTTCGCCCTCTTTTTGGGTCTTATAAAATCAAGAATTTGCTGGAGGAGAGATACAGGGCGAAGTATCTGCCCGGGTATTGTGATGGCCCGCCTTGCTCGACGAGTTCCAAGGCGGAATGGAGAGAGATGGTTGCGGCGACGCTCATTCGCAGCATGTACATTTTTGTGATCGATACGACGGTAGAACAGGACAAAGAACTGATCGCGCAGTTTAACTCGTCGCCCAATGAAAATCACTTCAATGGATTCACCCGGAATTGCGCGACTTTCACCAAGCGTGTAATCAATACCTATTTCCCGCACGCCGCCAGTGCTGACCACATTAACGATTTTGGAATGACCACTCCAAAAGCGATTGCACGATCCTTCGCACACTATGGAGTCCGGAACCCGGAATTAAATTTTCGAGTGCTGCACTTCGCGCAAGTTCCCGGCACGATCAAACCAAGCAACGAGGTCCGATCCGGAACGGAGCAGTTGTACCATTCCAAGAAACTCCTTATTCCGATGCTGATTTTTGCCGATTACGAATTGCCAGCCGTGGCCGCATCCTACCTTTTAACGGGGCGATTCAACCCCGAACGCGAGTTCGAAAAGCATCCCGCCGAAGAGGCGAACAATCCTGATGCCAGACGGCCAGAGGAAGCTCATGGGAAGGAGCTAGCGCACGTCATTGGCACCTCGGAAGAATGGAAAAGATACGGGAAGGAGCTGAACTCACTGTTGGAGGAGAGAGTCCCCACGGAAATCATTGCGGAGCAAAGAGACGTGCAGCATCTTTTCAAACATCTGAACAAGGTGGGCACGCCGCGTGTAGATGTCGACGGGGCCCTGTGGATGGAAATCCGGGGCAAGGAGCAAACTTTCGAGGTGGGGTTGAGCGCGAACAACATTCTTGGGCAGAATTCGAACACCCAATTGGCGTATTCGCTGCTCCTCTGGCGTGCCCATGGCGTCTTGAAAAGCCCGAAGCACGGCCGCGAGACGATGCCGGAATTTGAGACGGACTGGGAACTCCTGCAGCGGGCGCGTTTGAAAAATGCCATGGTTGTCGCGGGGGATGACACGCCGGACAAATTGATCCGTGGAGGGGAAGGCGGCAAGGATTGAGGCGGGCGTGGATTCCCACAGGATTACTTCGAGTTTATGGATTTGGGCCCAATTAGTTCGACAAGGATGAAGGGCCTCCTACCTGGCAAAGCTGACGTCCTCGGCGCTCGCACAACCTTGAGAACCCGACTAGCTGCGACTAGATTGTTTATTTAGCCGATCCACTTCGGGTTGGCGAGGGCAGTTTCGAACGAATCAAGGATTCGACCTGATTCCAGACGCGCGGATCGCATTCGATTTCGGTGTGCGACTTCATGAAAAGGCGGTCGAACCAGGGATAAAGAGGGCAACTGATGGGAAGGACTTTATAGTCAAAACGATAATTTCCGATGATTTGAGTGTGGGCTGTATCGGCGGCACGAATTTCGGGCCGCCCACGAAGCAGTCCGTTCGGCTGGTAGAAATTGGCGGCCTGCGCGACGTTGGTGGGGATCTCCCTATCATTTTGGTTGGCCTTGGAGATGCTGTCCACTTGGATGGTAAGCAGCACCGGGATTCCATCTTTTTCGAGCTCTCGCGCCAGAGTAACGGTTTCGGAGCCTCCCCAACTATGCCCGTAAATGATGACGCGAGCTTGCTGTTTTTCTTCAGCCGATAAGGTGCCATCATTGTCCGCGTCTAGAAGTCTAAGGATCTGCTCGTGGGCTTTTTCTCTGCGGTGATTCTCGAAAACCTGCACTTGAACGCTCAAGGGGTAATCCTGGCGAAGATGCGCCGCAAGCTGGACTTCGCTATGTACGACGTTGTCGTGTTTGACGAAACCGCCGAGGAATCCAATCACGATGACGGGAGACATCGCGAGCGGCTCGGCCCCAGGGGCAACAGACGGTGGAATGGCGCCGTCTGAGGCGAGGAGCACAGAAAGAATGAAGGACAGGAGATGGGCCGAGCCGGGCATTGGCGGTTCCTTAAGGACAGCATCATAGCAAAATGTACGGGAACCGCAAGTAGCGGGCATGTTCGGCATCAGAACGGCTCCTGGGTCAAGGGAACGCCCCCAGCCGATGAGAAATGGGAGTACTTCAGCGAAACGACGAGTGGGAGCGCCGGCGATGTTACGAAGATTTGCTATACTTGCGAGTTCGGCGCGGTACCCAAGTGGCCCAAGGGAGAGGTCTGCAAAACCTCCATTCGTGGGTTCGAATCCCACCCGCGCCTCCATTTCTTTGCCTTTGTTCTCATCGAGTTGGGCCTACCATTATTGAATCTGTACCTGTTTTGTACCCTCGATTATCAGGGGATCGCTCGCCCAAGCGTTGCGCACGTCGGCTTCTAACTGCTCCTGGCGCGAGCGTACCCATGGCGAGTAATGCTTCTCAGTGATTCGCACACTTTGATGCCCCAGCAGGACGGATACGCGCTCGATGGGCACGCCGGCCAAAAGCAACTCGACCGCAAACGTGTCGCGGAAACGGTGTGCGTGTCCGCCCGGCACCTTCGCCAGATCGAACAGCTTTGAAAGTCTCTTCCTCCAACTGCCCACAATCGTTTCCAGGTTTAATGTCCCGTCCCAGAAGAAGTGTTTTGCGGTCACCCTCGGCGTTGCGTCCAGTGCTTTGAGAACAAATTCCGGCAACACTGTGTTGACCGGCACCCCTGTCTTTTGCGTGTAGAGGAATAGCCGGGTACCCTCAATCCTGTCACTTGTCAGGCTGACGGCATCCCCGATTCGCATCCCGCTGTAACGCAGTAACAATACCAGCGCACGAATGCGCCGCGCGTTTTCCGCCCCGCGATTCGAAAACTCACACCTGTACTTGTCTATGGCTGCCAAGATGCGGAGCATTTCTTCCCGTGTAAAGGGCATGGTCGGACAGAGGAAGACCTTTGGCGCTCTCAGGTCGCTGGCAAGATTATCGGGCACCCATTTCCGTTTTTGCGCGAATCGAAAGAATGCGCGCAACCGCTCGAGTTTTTTCCCTGCCGTGCGCGGGCCATCTTTCCAGGTTGCGCGGAATTTACTCAGCACGTCCAGGTCAAACTGCGCGGGCATCTTCAATCCGTGCTCTTCGCCGTAGGCCGTCATCTGGCGTTCGAGCAGCTTGTACTTTCGGATGGTTGAGTCAGAGAGCTTGCGGGCCACTAGATCGGCAAGCAAGCTCTTCCAGGCGTCGGCCAGAGTAACCGGCGCTGCGCGCTCGATAATTTGCTCTTCGGCTTCCCACTTCTGAACCATGCGGTTTGCTTTTGTCCAATCGCGTGTGCGAAGTGACTTTCTCACTTCGCGGCCAGCAAGAACGCCGTCCGCCCATATCGCGCATTTGCAGTGATGGTAGCTGCGCCCTTCGGAGAAATGCGGGCAAGTCGGTTTGTGGCGCCGATAGAGTGTGAGCATTTTATTCTCCGCGTTTAGCTATCGCCTTTCGTGCTTTGCGAATGTCCTTCTCGCTCCACAGGCGAACACGACCTCCGCCGATATTCTGCATCGCCGGCGCGAGAATCTTGCCCTCGGCAATCCAGTTTTGCAGCGTCACACGATGCACGCCCAACTTCTCGGCGGCTTCCTTTGTGGTCCGCTCCTTCATGACTACACCCTTGTAGTCCATTCGTAAGCATTTGTCAAGCCCGAGCGCGAGTGCTCAAGCGGTGATAGACGCGCTCGGCAACAGACTCAGGAATGCGCAAGGTGCGGCGCCGACGCGAAGATCCCCGCTCGGGATTCTCGAAGATCAGAACATCCGACTCGCGCTCGAAGATGCGACGCACGGTGAGCCAGACGTTTTGTCGGCAGCTCGCGCTTGGTGCCGAGTATGCTGTCCCGTCTGAGGCGCCGTGTTTTACCATCCATCCCAATCACATCTTCTCGATACCGGCCAATCCATTTGTCTTTGTTCTTACCAGATAGAAATACGCTACCCTTCTGGTACCGTTTTCTCGCCATCAAACCTCTTTCGTTTGATGACTCGATTGCCTTATGGACCGGGAGTGTAGCAGATTTGGACTCTTCAAGTTCTTGCATCAGCGGCGATTCTTCGTTGGTCCGCTTTTCGCTCATGGCGCGCGGCGATCTAACACTTACACGTATAGGAAGTGCGTTTTTCCGAGTGTTGCGATGAAAAGCCAACTCACCGGGGCCGTCCGAACGAAGAGCGACTGCAGTTTCAGGAGTTGTGAGGAGTAACTTGGGGTGCTGCTGGTGAGTAGACCCTACTTTTTTCATGTTCGCGGACGAGCTCCTGCACCGCCCCATTCCGCGAAAATGTCACGCAAGATCCGGCCCGGCTAAAGATAGCCGGTGGTCGCCTGGTAGCTTGATTTACGACGCACTGTACCTCTAACCGATTGCGTGCTGCAGTGTCAACAAGGATTTTCACGGAACCGCACAGGCTTCCTTGAGGTACAACCACGTAAACTGTTCACGTTCACCGTCCGCAGCGTCCTGAAAAAGACGCACGTCGCATCTCAACTGTTATCGTCAATTCCGAGCTTTCGATCCTGTCCTCGACGAAGTACTTGGCCTCGGCGTCAAATAGGATCCCAGAAGCCTCGAGCAAAGAACTCCGGCCGAGAAATGAAGAAATGTGCAGAGCTGCGATCGTCCTGCCGAACACACTCGAGGACAACCTGCCTGAACGGAAGTGAAAAACGAAGGGACTCGGCCGCCAGGTTTTTCGCTCGAACGCGGAAGATTATGTTAAATGCGGTGCGTACGATCCTTTTACGATTTCGTCACGAACAGCATAGCCCCATCGTTACGCTGGGGAAACGCGAGTGTCACACAATTCAAACGAACCCAGTTTCCACTTGACGCAAGGGGTTTGGAAGCGAATGGCAATCGCAGTTGACCGAAGAACAGTAGGGCGACGGGACTCAAACCCGCGACCTCTGCCGTGACAGTTCACAACCTGAGAGCCCTCCGTGCCAACATCTCTGAGACAAGTCTAGTACCCTTAATTAATGAGCAGGGCGAGGAAGAAAAAGGAAGAGCTGAACGGGAATTCTCTTGGTGTTCTTTCCTCTGGGGGTTTGGCTGTCGCGGAACGGAGCGAAGGCGAGCGTAGCGAGCCGCAGCGCAGTGGAGCGACAGCCAAAGCGGGCGCCAATCCGGTGCTGAC
>Ga0209160_1000078_pt1 | contig 64446 bp, 50 predicted proteins | sample GraSoiAngelo_153_FD_186167 | JGI IMG/M metagenome (GOLD analysis project Ga0209160, IMG submission 186167) | Grasslands soil microbial communities from the Angelo Coastal Reserve, California, USA - 14_1009_12_40cm (SPAdes) (version 2) | ecosystem: Environmental > Terrestrial > Soil > Grasslands ...
CGAGCGGCCCACGGGCGAGCGCGTCGGCGTCGGTGTCCGTCGCGAGCAGCACGGCCTCGCGCGTGGTCGGACGCAGCACGCCGGTCGGACTGACAGGAGCCCGCGCCAGTGTGTTCATTAGGGTCGACTTGCCTGCGCCGGTCGGGCCGATGATGACGATGAGCAGCGGGACTTCGAGCGCGGCGGCGCGCGGAAGAACGTACGCGCGGACGTGCTCGAGCAGCTGACGCGCGCGGTTGCGCGCGGCGGGGTCGCCATCGCGCAGAACGTCCGATCGCCGCTTGGCGAGCTCCGCGAGCTGCCGCGCGCGTTCAACCAGCGAAGTCATGTCCCGTCCGGCTGCAAGGTCGAGACCGTCGCTCCGATGCCGTTAGTGTCGCTTCTCCTATGCCGCACCATCGGATCGCGATCGGTGGAATGGCGATCGAGTCGAGCACGTTCTCACCGCATCGCAGCACCGTCGCGGACTTCACTATCCGCCATGGCGACGACCTGCTCACGCGTTACGAGCCGCTCGCACCTGACGTCGACTGGCTGCCGCTCGTGCACGCACGTGCGCTTCCAGGCGGGCCGGTCGACCCCGACTTCTACCTCGCGTTCAAGGCCGAGCTCCTCGAACGTCTTCGCGCCGCTCGTCCGCTCGACGGCCTGGTTCTCGACATTCACGGCGCGATGAGCGTCGTCGGGCTGATCGACGCCGAGGCCGACCTCGCCACCGCCGTCCGCAAGCTCGTCGGTCCGGCCTGCCTCATCTCCGCGCCGATGGATCCGCACGGCAACATGTCGCGACGGCTCGTCGACGTGCTCGATCTGGCGACATCGCACCGCATGTCGCCGCACGAAGACGCCGCCCGCACGAGAGAGCGTGCGATCGCCAATCTCGTCCGGTGCCTTCGCGAGAGGGTCGCACCACGTCGCGCCTGGGTCCGAGTCCCGGTCTTGCTCGCGGGCGAGCGCGCCTGCACGCGAGACGAACCGGCGCGCGGCATCTACGGCCGCCTCGCGGAGGTCGAGCGGCGCGATGGGATCATCGACGCCGCGGTGTGGATCGGCTACGCGTGGGCGGACGAGCCGCGCTGCGGCGCGGCGGTCGTTGTGACCGGGACCGATCGGGACGCAATCCTGCGGGAGGCGCGAGCGCTCGCGTCCGCCTACTGGCGCGCACGCACCGGGTTCAGCTTCAGCGCACCCGCGGGCGACGCGGACTGGTGCATCGAACGCGGGCTCGAGGCCCGCGAGCGCCCTTTCCTGATCAGCGATTCGGGCGATAACCCGACCGCCGGAGGTGCCGGCGATGTCGCCTACATGCTCGCGCGCCTTCTGGCAAACGCCGCGATCAGCTCCGGCCAGAAGACCGCGATCTGGGCGAGCCTCGTCGACCCGGCAGCGGTCGCACGGTGCGTCGCCGCGGGCGAAGGCGCTCGTGTGGACCTCACGGTGGGCGGCGCGTTCGGCTCGGCCGGCCGCGTCCGCTTGGAGGGAACGGTGGCGCGCCTCGCGCGAGATGCGCCGGTCGGCGGCGACATCGCGGTCGTCGGATCAGGTGGTGTGCGGGCGATCCTCACGACCCGACGCAAGCCGTATCACGCGATCGCTGACTTCACCGATCTCGGCCTCGATCCGGCGGCGCACGACCTCACCGTCGTGAAGGTCGGGTATCTCGTGCCCGAGCTCTTCGCTGCGGCCCGCGGCTGGGTGATCGCCCTGACGCCGGGCGGCGTCGATCAGGACATCGTGCGGCTCGGGCACCGCCACCTCGAGCGGCCGATCTTTCCGCTTGACCCTGAAATGCCGGATCCGGACTTCGAGCCGACGGTGCTCGAAAGCGCACGTTCGTAGACTGCGACGATGGCTGAACGTCGTGTGTGTCCGGTCTGCGGACGTCCCGTCCTGGTGCGTTTCGGGATCATCGAAAAGCATCCACGCAGCGGACAGCCCGCATTCGAGCGCGACGTTCGTCATCCGCGGCCGATCGAGTGGTGCGAGGCAAGCAATCGGCGGTGGGAGGCCGGTCAGTGAGGCCGGCCTCCCCGCGTGGCTAGTGGTTCGTTTTCAGCGACGATCTCATGGCGGCGCAGAGCCGTTGTGCACCGCGGCCTTGAAGTTGAAGCAGCAGACGCCGTCGACCTCAAGTGGAACGGTGTCTGACTCCGCCGTCGCGTTGGTCTCGGCGCCTTCCTGGATCGTCGCGCCGAGCGCGTAGCTGCCGATCTCTTCCAGGAGGCTCCTTGCCGCGGTCTTGGGTGCCATACCAACGTCGGCGACGGGGACCGCGATGTTCAGCGTGCATGGACTGGCGACCGAAGGCGTCGCTGGGCAGACGATCGTCCCCGGCTCGGCGGTGCCGCCAAAGCCCGGCTCCGGATAGGTGATGACGTGCGGGAAACATGCCGAGACCGAGCAAAGGTCGATGCTCTGGGCCTTCCCCGCGTAGAAGATCGGCTCGTTCGCTGGCGTGTTCTCCATCGCCGCGTAGAAGATCGTGTTTCCGAGCTGCCATCGCGTCACGTACTGGAGGTTGGCTGCGCCGGCGATCGCGAGCGCCGTCGCCGCGGGATTCGTGAGGTCCACGATCCGCGTCGTCACGTTGAGCGTCGCGCCGTCGCCGGAAAGCTGCAGGCTCGTGCCGAGGATGTCCATCCCTGGCACGTTGGTGCCGCCGATGACGGGATAGAGGGCGTCGGCGGACTGATCGCTCAGGCCGGCGACCGGGGAGTTTGTGGCGCCGCTCACGGTTGTCCCGAAGAGTCCGACTCCGGACGATTGCCGCGCGATCGTGATCACTCCCGCGCCGGAGTGGTCGACGAATCCCGGCGGCGGGACGAGTCCGCCGGCCTTTTGAATGAGGCCATTCGACGTGTCGTCGTACACGATCTCCGCGGCGCCCGTCTTGTCGATCGTGACGACGAAGAAGTCGGCGAGGTTGCGGTTGCCCTGACTTGTGATGCACGCCGATCCCTGGAGGCAGATGTCGTTGTAGTGCATCGGGTGCGGGGTGACCTTGACGAGCGTCTTCGCCGGGGTTTTGCCGGTCACCGCTCCGTTCTTGTCGACGGGATACACGACCTGCGACATGAAGACGTTCCATGACTGCCCGTTCTGGCTGCTCGGGTCGACGCTCTTGTCCGACCCGTACCAGACGGCGTCCGCGCGGCCCGGGCCGCCGGCCTTGATCCACGGAAACACGTTCACCGCATCGCCGGTCGCCGTGGAGCCGTCGCTGACCTGCGCCGGCGTCGTCCAATTTGTCCACCCGCTCGCCGCGCTCGCGGCGCTCACGAAGACCTGACGCTTGGTCCAGTCATCGCTGTCGATGCACCAGACAACGACGAGGTTGCGCGCGTTGTCGATCGAAAGTACCGAGAAGAGCGTGTCCGGCGAACCCGTCGGTGTGTCGGCGATCTTGATGAGCTTGCTGAGATCCTGTCCACCAGCGACCGCGTCGAGGAAATGCAGCGTGCCTGTCGCGTCGGGAGTTCCGATGTTGAGGTACAGACCCTCCGAACCGCACAGGCCTGCGGAGCACCCGGCCGCCTGGAAGACCCTGCCGGTCACCTGGTCGATCGCGGGGTATCCGTCCGCGCCGAAGGGCGAGTACACGGCACCCAGCGGCACCGCGGTGCCCTCGTCGGCGGTCCCGTTCACGAAGATCAGGCCGTCGGTGCTCTTGTTCCATTGGGCGCCGCCGTTCGGGCCGGGTCCGACGAGGTTGTTGTATTCGAGATAGATGAGCGGTCTCGGCCCGGTGTACGCGGACTGGTTGGGCGTCCCCGGCGCGGGGTCGTAGACCGCGAGCCACTGGCGGTCGGCGCCCAGCGTGAGGTCGCAACCGCCTGGATAGACATTCTCCTGATCGGTCGCGCCCGAGTTCGTCGGACCGGTGACCGCGACGCGCAGGCATGTGAGCGCGTAGAGATCGGCGAAGTACTGCTTTCCGCTGCGATCGAATGTGATGTCGGTGTCGCCCCCGCCCGGACCGGGCGCGAGGATGCCAATGATCGGATCCGGCGGGGTCTTCTGCGCCATCACGCGGAAGGTCTGGCCACCATCGACCGAGCCGAACCACGTGCTGCGCTGCGTTCCCGTCCCCGTCGGACCACTGACGAAGACGCGTCCTTGAACGTCGATCGCGATGTCAGGCTCGCCGTTGGTGTGTATCGGATCCACCACCGTCGGTACTCCGAACGCGATCGCGGACGTGGCCGCGCCGATCGTTCCTGACGGTGCGCCGAGCGTCGCGCCGCCGAGAACGATCGCGGTCGTCCCCAACGCAAGCTGCCGAAGAAGTGATCTCATCGAATCCCTCCATGACGATCGGGTCTCGATCGCAACGAGGGGGTAACAGCAAGTTGCGCGCGAGATCGCACGCTGTCTTCCTCGTCAGCCTGGCGAGGACCCGGCGACGCGCTAGGTCGCTTGGAGTGTGCGTCTCCGGACGACGTGGTCGGCGTAGTCGAGGAACTCGATGTTGCCGGGCGATTGCCGCATCCGCGTCAGCAGGACCGCCGCGTCAGAGAGCTGTTGGTAGGTATGCGTGTGGATGTGGAGGACGTAGTACCAGAGCGGGTAGCGGTGCTCTGGTGTCGCCATCACCGAGCTTGCCGGTAGCTCGAAGTCCTTCGCCAGGATCTCGTCGTCGAGACCTCCGAGCCAGGCGCGCATCTCGACCTCGTCGCGGCGCCAATGATCGGCAAGGACCGCGACGGTCGGGTAGTTGTTCATTGAGAGCTCCGACTTCCACACGGCCTCAGGCTGTCCGCAGAGGCGAGCGCGCCAGCTCCACTCGACGTCGAGGGTGTGCACGAGCGTGCCGCGCAGATTGCGGGTGGTGAGCGCCGACGGAGCCGCGAACTCGGCTGCGCTGAGGTTCGCGGCCTTCTCAAGGATCCGGTCCCGCACGTAGTAACCGAAGTCGTAGAGCGTCTCGAGCTCGGTCCGCCGCACCGAGCCAGCGTAGGGCTACGTGCTCAGATGCGCGCGAACGACCATGAGTAATTCCTCGAGATCGAACGGCTTGCTGAGCCGCAGCGCGCCGGTGAAATCGCCTAGGACGTGACCGACTTCGTCCGGCGACGCCGCGGTCAGGATGAGCACTGGTCCGTCGATGCTCAGCTCCTTCCGGCGGCGCAGGAACTCCCCGCCATCCATGCCGGGCATACGCAGGTCGACGACCGTCAGCGTCGCCGGCGTGGTCTTCAGGAATTCAAGAGCCTCGACGCCGTCAGCCAGCGCGGCGACTTCATAGCCGGCGTCGCGCAGTGCGTACGAAATCAAACCACGCACGTCCTGGTCGTCATCGACCACCAGGACCAGCTTTCCCACCCACCGATTAGTCTGCTACCAGTCAGGCGACCGAACGCCTGCCGCACGGATCTCAAGCAAGGAGCCGCACCACCGGGGCCATCCGCTCCATCTCCGTCTCGTTCCAAGTGAAGTAGGTCGCGCCCAGATCATCGCGCCGCTTGAGGATGATCTCTGCGACCGCGTCCACGGTGCCGACAACCGCATACGGGCTTTCGAGCAGTTCGGTCGCGTCGAGGCCCCACCGGCGACCGAGATCCGCGGCCGCGGACTCGGGATGGTCTGTCACCGAAGCGGCGAAGATGCGCAGGCCGAGCTCGATCTGAGGCAGCCGGTTCGCCGCACCGTCGCGCACCCACGCGAACCTGCGCCGCGCAGCCGCGGAGCTGAGGTCGGCTCGGGACTGGTCGCCGACGACGCCCGTCGCTCCGAGATTCGTGTGAACGTTGACGATGTCGGCGAATCGACCCGCGAAGGTCAGAAGTCGGCGCGAACCGCCGCCGATGACCATCGGCGGATGTGGCTTCTGCACGGGCCGAGGGAGGCAAGACGCATCGGTGAAGCGGTAGTACCGGCCTTTGTGCGTGATCCGACGGCCGTCAAGGAGGTCGCGGATGATCGGGAGCGCCTCCATCATTCGCTCGACGCGAACACTCGGCGGGTCGTAGACGATCCCGAGCTGTGCGTAATCCGTCATGAGCCATCCGGCCCCGATTCCGAGCTCGAGGCGACCGTTGCTGAGCCAGTCCAGCGTCGCTGCTTCTCTCGCGACAAGGAGCGGATTCCGCCAGTCGTTCGCGAGCACCATCGTCCCGACTCGGATCCTCGCCGTCGACATAGCGATTGCGGTGAGAGCCGGGATCGGGGCGAGCTGGTCGCCCATGTGATCGACGATCGTCGCGACCGAATAACCGAGACTCTCGGCTCGTTTTGCTTTTTCTATCCACGCCTCGCGCGAATCGGCGCCGGTCAGCTGAACGCCGAAGCGGAATGGGCGGGCCTTCGGGGCATCCGGCACGGCGAGGATAGTGGCGCATCTCGACGGGGACCCGGCTGTGGGCAACGCTGGATTCGAACCAGCGACCTTCTCCTTGTAAGGGAGACGCTCTCACCAGCTGAGCTAGTTGCCCGCCCTCAAGTATGGTGCGGGTCTTATTGCGCGCTGAGCCAGGGCATCTCGGGAAGCGGATAGAGCCGAACGTTGCGGCCCGCCACGAGAAGCGCGTCCGCCATGCCTTCAAGGCGACCGACCTGCATCGCGAAGAAGTCCATCCGCTCGGCGGTCCCCTCTTCCTCGGGCCACGATGATCCACTTCGGCGCGCGATGAGATGCCAGAGCTGGAAATAGTCACGCGAGAGATCGTCGGTCCGCTCCACCAATTGCACGTCGTACTGGCATCGGGCAAGACCGAGCATCGCGATCTCGAAGGCGCTGAGCCGACCGAGCGCAGCGAGAAAGTCCGCCCGCAGGCGCAGGGCTTCATCGCTCCCCGCGGCCGCGCGCGAGCGTCGATAGCTCCGGCCGCGTGCTTTCGCGTGGATGGTGAGCTCGCGGTGGCGCTCGTCTAGTCGCTTGCGGAAGCGCTCGCTGCGCACCGCGGTGGTCGTCCAAACGACCGGTGCTCGAGGGGGCATCTCGCTGGCGATTATCCTGCCCGCACGGTGCGCGACAAGGCCTTTTTCTTGCGGTCATGATGTGCGAAAATGAACGAGCCCGCGCTCATCGATTCCCTTCTTTCCGACTCTCACACCATCGCCGTCGTCGGCTATTCCGCAAAACCCGACCGCCCGAGCAACTCGGTATCGAGAACGCTTCGCGCGCATGGGTTCCGCGTCGTACCGGTCAATCCCCAGCTGCGCGGCACGACCATCGAGGGCGAGCGCTCGTATGACCGGCTATCCGAGATACCGAAAGACCTGCATGTCGATTTCGTCGACGTCTTCCGGCGCGGCGAGTTTCTCGACGCGGTCGTCGACGATGCGATCGCAGCCGGTATCCGAGCGCTCTGGTTCCAGCTGAGTCTCGGCAATGAAGCCGCCGCTCAGCGCGCGGAGGCGGCCGGCTTGCGTGTCGTATGGGATCGCTGTACGGCCATCGAGCTGCGGCGGAGAGTTCGCGCGAGACCCTAGAGCCGACTCTTTGGCGTTAGCTCAACTTCTTTCGATGGATCGTCTCCCGCTGCGACGCGCGCCCAGAACGAGTCGAGCTCGATACGCGAGTTCGCCCCGCGCAGCACCGCGATAAGGGGTGCGAAGTCGCGCATACGGTATGGCTTCGTGTTGACCTTCACGGTGCTGATGCGGCCGCGCGCGACGAAGAACGGCGCCGAGACTCCCGAGTGGGCTCCCGGGTACCGCTTCGCATCGATGCGCTGAAGGGATCCAAGCGGGACCCGGTCCTCGCGCAGACCGAAATTGGTGCGATAGACGAGCTCGCCGCGTTCGATCGCAAGCTTCGTGAAGTACGCGTAATTGATGACGATCGCGGCGTTCGCGGCGAGGAGCAGCAGGCCGATCCCGACCATGGCCGTGTCGCCGGCGCTCGCGCCGAAGACGAGGATGGCGAGCCCCGCGATCGGAAAGAGCGTGTACGAAGGCCAAAGCAGCGTGAGGTCCGGGCGGACGTTGCTCACGAACGGAGTTTAGGAATCGACCGCGCCGATCGCGAGCCGGCGCTCGACGTCGTCGAGGGCGCTGCGCACGCGCACGTCGTCGGGCGCGGCGGCGACCCGCTCGCGATAGAAATCGCGCAGCGTACCGAGGGCATCGCGGATCGGTAGCGGCGCGTACGCCACGCCGGCAGCCTCGCACGAGATCCGGAACTCGAGCTCCGCGGCACGGAAGCAGTCGCGACAGACAAGGAATGGCTTCGCGCGCCCGTCCACGAGCCGCCGCGACGGGTGCGCGTCAGCGCTGATGTCCTCGGCAAGGCATCGCGGGCAACGGACGAGGGCCACGGCAGCGGATCGTACCGACCTGCCGCTCAAATGCAGAACAAACGCGAAGGGTCGATAACCCTGTCGTCATTTTGTGCGACGGCTTCGCACAAAATGACGACCGCGTTGCCACTTTTGAAGACTTGAAGCGACGGCCTGTCGCAGGGCATGTTTCGCGGATGGGAAAGGGCTGGGCGAAGGGCCTCACGGCAGCCACGGATCCACGGATTGCGCTGGCCGCCGCGGCGCACCGCGGGATGCAATACGTAAGGCGAACCCCAATCGAGCTCTGTCGGTGGCCGCTCGCCGGATTCACAAAGCTTGCGCTGACGTGGTCAGACGAGATGGCATACCTCGTCGGGCTCACCGCTACGGACGGGTGCCTCATCACTGGCCGGCGAGCGATCAACTTCAAATCCGGCGACGGACAGTTAGTGGAGATGTACCTCCGACTGCTCGGCCGCAAGAATCGCGTCAAGAGCCACCCCACCGCAAACGGCGGCGTTGCCTACTTCACGCAGTTTCACGACTCGAGACTCTACGAGTGGTTCAAGTCAGTCGGACTCATACCTCGCAAGAGCCTCACCATTGGCGCGCTCTCGGTGCCTGATGGGCTCTTCATTGCGCTCGCCAGGGGGCTTCTCGATGGAGATGGCAGCATCATCCACAAGATCTATCGCGCCGACACGGGGGTCGCCGCGATGACTACTACTGGGAATGCTTGACTACCAGATTCATTTCAGCCAGCCGCAAGCACCTCGAGTGGTTACGGTCTCGATTCTTGGCGACGACCGGCCGGATCGGGACCCTCGGGGTAGCAACGACGAAACCACGAGGAAATCGTCACCTGATGTTCGAGCTTGAGTTCGGCAAGCGCAGTTCGCTAGTTCTTTTGCCCCTGCTGTATCCGGAGGGCGCGCCCTGCCTAGAGAGAAAGCGCGCAATCTGGACCGAATATCAGCGTCGCCACGCACCGCCTATCGTTTAGAATTGCCTCGCTCGCCCAGGTGGCGTAATCGGTAAACGCGCGTGTTCGAGGGGCACGTGCCTGAATAAGGCGTGCGGGTTCAAGTCCCGCCCTGGGCACAGTAAAAAATCAAGTTACACCCTCACTCGCTGCCACGCTCCCGAGTTGAATCGCCACGCGAGCAATCCCGCGCGCACGAAATAATCGGCCGCGATCCCCGCCCACACCCCGGCAAGACCGAGCCCGAGCGGGAACGCGAGCACGTACGCGAGCGGGAGCCGCACGACGAACCAGTTCACCACCGTCGCGATGAGCGGAAAGCGCGTGTCGCCCGCGCCGCGCAGCGCTCCGCCCAGGGTGAAGATCAACGCCTGCGCCGGCTGCCCGAGCCCAACGATGGCGAGCGCGCCGATGCCGGCCTGCACCACGCGCTCGTCGTTGGTGAAGAGACCAAGCAGCACGTTCGGCAGGGCCATGAACGCGACGCCGGCGAGCGTCGACCAGAGGAACGCCATGCGGACGGCGGCCCATCCCGATCGCGTTGCCCGTGCGGGATCGCCCATCCCGAGCGCCTGGCCAACAAGCGCGCTCGCCGCGCCTGAGAACCCGATGCACGGTAGGAACGAGAAGCTCTCGACCTGATTGACGATCTGGTGGGCCGCCGATGGATTGGTCCCGAGTCGGAACGCGAAGCTCGAGAGCGCCAGGATGCCGACGCTGAACATCAAGCTCTCGGCGGCTGAGGGCAGGCTGATCGCGAAGATGGAGCGAATGAGACCTACGTCGATTCCCCACGGCCCGCCACGGATCGTGAGGTCTGCGCGTCCGCGCCACAGGAAAACGAGCGCAAGCGCGCAGATGAGGGCGCCGTCGCCGACGATCGCGTACGCGGCGCCGATCGGGCCGACGCCAAGGACGTCGATGAACAAGAACGCGAGCGGCACGGTGACACAGACCGACAGGATCGCGAGCCACATCGGGGTCCGGCTGTCGCCTGCCGCGCGGATCGCCGAGACGCCGATGTACCAGACCGTTTGGAACACGCTTCCCGCGCCCATGAACGCGAGGATCGGCGTCGCGGCCGCGACCACCTCGTCGGTGGCACCGAGAAGACGCAGCAGCGGCTCGGCGAAGACGACGAAGCCGATCCCGAACACGACACCTGAGATGACTCCGAGCACCAACGATTGGCGAGCGACATCCGCTGCGGTGCGCGCCCGGCCTTCCCCCATGCGACGGCTGACGTGCGCCATCGTGCCGATCGCGAGCGATCGCCAGACCGGGAACATCAGGAAGAGGAACTGGAATGCCGCACCGACCGCGGCGATCGATACGGCACTCAGATGACCGACGAACGCGAAGATCGTCGCCTGCCCGAGCGCCGCGATGAGGTTCTCGATGATCCCCGGCCACGCGAGCTCGAGCGCCGCCCGCTGCGGGTGCAACGCAGCCAGCTCCGCCGCGCGCCGGCTCGGGACCGCCTCGATGGCTTCTGCTTCGGCTTGTTCCTCCGCGAGCTCGGTCGTCGTGGTCACGCGACGATCTCGACTCCGCTGCCCTCGACAACGTCGCCGATCTCCGTCGCGGCCACCCCACGCGACGTACAAGCCCGTCGCCATGCCTCGACGTGTGCTCGCGGAACGCCGACGAGGAGCCCGCCGGAGGTCTGCGGATCGAGCATCAGACTTCGCGTCGCGCCATCGCTGACCGCGAACCGGACCTTCTGCCCATCGTCGAAATACGCCTGGTTGCGTTCGAGCCCGCCGAAGCTGATGCCGCGCTTCGCATGTGTGTGCGCGCCGGGGAGAAGAGGCACTGCGCTCGAGCGGATCCGGACCCGAACGCGCGAGGTCTCCGCCATCTCGTGCGCATGCCCAGCCAGACCGAAACCCGTGACATCCGTCCCGGCGTGGAGCTCGGCGTCGACCGCCGCCCCAGCGGCGGCGCGGTTCAGGGTCACCATCGAGGCGATCGCCGACGCGAGGTCGGCCGCTTCGAGCTCGCCGGCTTTGTGCGCTGTCGTCAAAACCCCGGTGCCGATCGGTTTGGTCAACCAGATCCCGTCCCCAGGCCGGAGACCTGACTTCAGCAGCATTCGCTCGGGGTGGACGCGGCCCGTGATCGCGAGTCCATATTTCGGCTCGCGATCGATGACCGTGTGTCCGCCTGCGACGACGCCGCCCGCTTCGGCCACCTTGTCGATCGACCCCTGGAAGACTCGCTCCAGCTGCGCGAGCGGTGCGTCCTCCGGCCAGGCGGCGATGTTCAGACCGAAGAGCACCTCGCCACCCATCGCGTACACATCCGACATCGCGTTCGCTGCGCCGATCGCGCCCGAGGCATAGGCGTCGTCGACGATCGGCGGAAAGAAGTCAAGCGTCTCGACGATCGCGATATCCGGCGCGACGAGATAGACGGCGGCGTCGTCGGCGACATCGAGGCCGACGAGGAGCTCCGCGGGACTTCGCTGCGCGCGCATCGGACGCAGGACCTGCGCCAGCGGGCCGGGGCCCAGCTTCGCCCCTCAGCCGGCGCAGGTGGACAGCGTCGTCAGTCGAATCTCATCGCGGGTGAACACGAAGCGATGCTACTTGCGGAACGCGGTCGGTTCCTGCGACGAGGAGACGGTCAGCTCACCTTGATGACTACCTTGGCGCGAGCCTTGCCACTGCCGACGTAGCGAACGGCTTCGGAAGCCTCGCTCAGCGGGTACTGCCGATCGATCACGGGACAGACCTTCCCCGTCTCGACGAGATCCTTCAGGACGAGAAGGTCCTGATGGTTCACGTTGGCAAGGAACGTCGTGTAGGGCTGGCCCATTCGTTTGCGCACCATTACCGCCAGCAATCGCGTGAGCGGGCCACCGCCACCCTTCTTGCCAGCGCCGGCGACCACAACCTTTCCCGTCGGAGTCAAGACTCGCTTGCCGTCGGTGAGCGGGCGGTTTCCGGCCACGTCGAAGAACACGTCGTATCGCTCCGGACGTCGAGTGAAATCCTCCTGCGTGTAGTCGAACAGCACGTCAGGGTTCAGCCCGCGAACGAGTTCGAGGTTCTTCGTGCTCGTCACCGCGGTGACGTGCGCTCCGAGCGCCTTGGCGATCTGCACCGCGAACGTCCCGACACCGCCGCCCGCGCCGTAGACGATGATCCGCTGGCCCGGCTTAACGTCGCTCGTGTCCCGCAGGCCCTGTAGCGCGGTGACGCCCGCGACAGCCATCGCGGCCGCCTGCTCGAACGAGAGCTCGGGCGGCTTGGGCACGATCCGGTCCTCACGCGTCGTCGTGTATTCCGCGAAGGTTCCTCTGCCGGTCCCAAACACTTCGTCGCCAGGACGCACCTGCGTCACCTTCGCGCCAACCGCCTCGACGACCCCCGCAACGTCCACGCCGCGGATCGGGAACACGGGTTGGCGCATGGCGAGGGCGGCCCCGCGCATGAACCAGCCTCCGTGGACGGTGTGCCAGTCGAGCGCGTTGACCGACGCCGCGCGGACGCGAACCAGCACACGGTCGTCGGCGACGGCCGGCTTATCGACCTCGCGAAGCTGCAGAACATCCGCTGAGCCGTACCCGTCCTGAACGATGGCCTTCATCTGCTGTGCCTCCCCTCCGTTGCGCTTGCAGCGTGGCGCGCGGTTGTGAATGTGATGTGAACGAACCCGGAACGCTCCAACACTCAGGGAAGCGGCGGCGGCGTGCGGACGGCCGTGTACCAGACGGTCGCGGCGAGCACCAGGAGCAGAACGGCAACTCCCAGATTCGTGGCGATCCGGCCGCGCCGAATGATCACGAGCAGCAGGAAGACGGCTGCCGCCGCAACGAGAACGAGATCAAGTACCAGCAGCAGGAATGCGCTCAAATGACGTTGTGCTCCGGCACGAGCTGACCCTCCCGGAATCGTGACGCTCGAAGCGCGCTGATGTCGAACGACGTCCGTCCGTCCGCGATCAGGTCCGCGATGAGCGCTCCGGTCACGGGCGCATGCATGATCCCGTGTCCTGAGAATCCGGCCGCGCAGATAAATCCGTCGACTCCGTCGACCGGTCCGAGGATCGGATGCTTGTCGGGAGTGTCCTCGTAGAGGCCAGCCCAGCCCGTCTTGATCGAGGTCCGCTCGAGGATCGGGAAGCGCGCGAGGGCACGCTCGACCACCGTGGGCATGAAGTCCCAGTTCACGCTGTCGTCGAACGCGGGCTTCTCGTTCGGATCGGCCATGCCCAGGAGCACGCCACCAGATTCGCGGTGCGCATAGAGTCCCGTCGCGAACTCGATCGTCAGCGGAAACTCGCGGTCGAGACCGGGGACGATTTCGGTCACGAAGATGTGCCGCCGCAGGGGCTGGATCGGAAGGTCGATGTCGGCGAGCTTCGCGACCTCGGCCGCCCACGGGCCGGCCGCATCGACGACGGTCGGTGCCGCGATCTCGTCATCGCCCGCGCGGACCCCCACGACACGGGACTTCTCGCACATCACCTTCGTGACCGCGGTGTGCTCGACGAACTGCACACCGCCTTCGCGTGCCCGCGCGACGTATCCCGCGAGCATGCTCGACGGATCCGCGTATCCGTCCTTTGCGCAGAACGTCGCGAAACGAACATCGTCCGTGCGTGCCGAAGGAAAGAGCTCATGCGCACCCGCAGCATCGATGCGTCGAGCCGGTACGTCGAGTCGCTTCCAGAGCTCGAGCGAGCGCTCGAACGGACCGACGTCTCGCTCATCGGTGATAAGGAAGAGGTAGCCCACCTGGTGGAAATGTGGATCCGCGCCGATCTCTTCCGCGAACCGCTCGATCCGCGGTAGCGCGTGCTGCGAGAGCCGGACGTTGATCTCGCTCGAGAACTGAAGACGGATCCCGCCTGCGTTCTTTCCCGTCGAACCGGCGCCGAGACGGTCCCGCTCCACGACGATCACGTCGCGCATGCCCTTGCGCGTCAGGTGATAGGCGATCGATGCGCCGACGATTCCACCACCGACGATGACGACATCCGCGGTACGACGCATCGAGGCGATGGTACGAACCTTGTCGTCGGACTGCTGCTGCGCAGTCTTATAATTGACGTCTAGGCCGACGTATCCGAATTGGTACAGGAGCATGCTTCAGGAGCATGTGTCGAAAGACATGAGGGTTCGACTCCCTCCGTCGGCACTGAGGGTCCTCCGGATGTAGTCATCCCAAATCTCCCACTTTCTGATGAGTCGCGGGACGTCTGGGTTGGGGTAGAAAGCCGTGAGTAACCGGATTGTGGCGGCCTTGCCATATTTGAGTTTGTACATGTCGTGCCTGCCCTCCCTCTGCGATGTTTCGACGTAGCCACGCGTATCTGAGATCGGCCTGAGTCGCTCGCGGAGCCAGTCAATGTGCGGTCTGCTCGCCGAAAGAAAGGACACCCCTAGCCGCTCATAGCGATAGTCGGGATAGGTCTTTCGTGTAGGCGCATGAACGAAATTGGCGATGCTGCCGTCCCCGTCCATCAGTCCGCGGGCAAGCGGCAAAAGGAACTGATCCGGAACAGGGATCGCACCAAGGGTGAGACTCTTCCGCGGAGTCAGTCCGACAGAAAGAAACCACCGATACAGCCTTGAATCGTGGAACTGGGTCACATACACGACTCCGCCGGTCCGAGTCTTCACGATCCTGATTCGGTTGAGTCGACCTAGAAGGCGGAGGTACGTTTCGACGAGCTGCCGATCCTCCGACTTGAAGTTCACGACTCGACGACCGGTGATCAGACAGCCGTCCGTAGCCGTTAGCCCGACGATGTAGGCCATCGAGTCCGACCATTCGAGCGGCAGGGTGGTCCTACCAGCTAGCCGCCAGTTGCATTCTCCGAAGGGCTTTCGCCGCTGGTACGCCATCCCGCGATGGGCCGCCGCGGCCCTCGCAACGCGCGGATCGGTCGCAGCCGTCAGGCCCTTGGCCCATCCCTTTCCCACGCGTGCATCTACGCACGACGCGCGTGTGATGGGAAGACCCATAAATGTTTCAGGGCTGTCGTCATTTTTGACGACAAGCCTTATCGCTTCGGCTGCGTCCTGACATACCAGTCCTCAACGTTCCAGAACCGCTCGCGCGGGTCGGTGAGCGGTGCGATGCGGAGACCCTGCACCGTGCGGCTCTGCGCGTAGAGGTAATCGCTGAAGTAGAGGTACACGACAGGGACCTCGTTCGCGATGATCTGGAACACCGGGGCATAGAGCTCACGCCGTGCCGCTTCGTCGAACGTACGCCGTGCGGCCTCGAGGTTCCGATCGATCGGCAGCGTGCTGAACCCGGAGAAGTTGTGACCCGGGTCGTTCACCTCCGTCGAATGGAAGAACGAATAGGGGTCCGGGTCGCCCGCCACGGCGATCTCCACGAGCAGCGCATCGAAATTGCGCTGGCGCGCGGCGCTGTCGACGAGCTCGCCGAATGGCATCGTCTTGACGTCGACCTTCATGCCGATCGCGTTCAGGTCGCTCTGGATCTGGCTCGCGGCGAGCCGGCGCGCCGGCTCGTCTGATGTGGTGATGGTGAAGGCGAGCTTCTGCCCGCCCTTGTCGCGGATCCCGTCGCCGTCGTGATCCTTCCAGTCCGCGTTGTCGAGCAGCGCCTTGGCGTCGTCGGTTGAGAACGGGTACTTGGTCACGTCCTTCACGTAGGCCCACGAGCTCGGCGGCACGAACTCGTCGGCGAGGGTCCCGCGGCCATCGGCCGCGACCTGGAGCACCTTTCCGCGATCGATCGCGGTCGCGATGGCCTGCCGCACCGCCTTCTCCCGGAACGCCGCCTTCTCCGGCCGCACATTGAGGAAGAGCGCCACGAAGTTGTCGGTCGGCAGGCTGTAGAGCACCACGTTCTTCAGTGCCCGGGCGCGCTCGGCGTCCTGGCTCGAGAGCCCTGCGACACCGTCGATCTCACCCCGCGCGAGAGCGAAGAGGGCCTCCGTTGGACTCGGATAGAACCGCAGCACGACCTTGTCCAGGTAAGGCCGCGTCCGGGCCGGACGCGTTCGATAGAAGGTTTCGCTCCGGGTCAGCGTGACTTGGCGGTTGTCGACATCGCTGACGCGGAACGGTCCGGTGCCGATGGGGTGCGTGTTGAACGGGTTTCGCGGGAGTTCCGCATACGGGACGTTGCCTAAAAGATGCGCCGGGAGCAGCGGAACGGTCGTGCTGTCCGCGAACGGCCCGTAGACGTCCGGCAGCGTGAAGCGAACCGTACGCTCGGCGACCTTCTCGACGCTCACCCCGCGGAATGCGTCGCTGTACTGGCCGACGTAGCCGCGGTCCTGCAGAAGCTTGACGGTGTAGACGACGTCATCAGCCGTCACCGGCTGGCCGTCCTGCCACGTCGCGTCGTCGCGGATGTCGAACGTCCAGACTTTGCCGTCGCTCTCGGTCCGGAACGCTGCAGCGAGATCCGGGACGATCGCCCCCGTCTGGTCGTAGCGGGTGAGGCCGCTGAAGGCCAGTCGCGCGACGTCCTCGTCGACATCGGTCGAGGCGATGACCGGATTGAGGAACTGCGGGACACTCGCAACACCCTCGACATACGTGCCGCCGACCGCCGGATCGCCCGGTCCGGTGCGTTGGTCGACGACGATCGCTACCACACTTGCTACGACCAAAAGGCCGAGGAGGGCGACGACGATGAACTTGTCGCGCCCGGTCATTAGCCGGTGGACGCCGCCCGCGCGCCGACCAGTGAGATCACCACGAAGACGACGATGAGAATGATGGTCAGCCTGAAGAGCGTCCGCTCGAGGCCCCTGCGGCTGCGGTATGCGGTCGACTCGCCACCGAAAGTGGAAGAGAGTCCGGTGCCGCGCGCCTGAAGCAGGATCGACGTGCCGACCGCGATCGCGATGATGATCTGGCCGATCTGAAGTGGATCCATGGGAATCTCCAGTTTAGCCGGTCAACGCGGCACGTAGACCCAGAGCGCGCCCGTGTGTCGGTCGAGCCGATAGCCGTCGAGGACCGCCTTCACGAGCGCATTAGCCCAGCGCTGCCTCTCGTACGCGGGAGCGGCGTCGAGGTGGCCAAGGTCGGTCTCACTCACGATCGTCTGGAAGCGATGGGCCCTCACCGCGTCGATCAATCGGCCGCCTTCATCGAATGATCCGCCCCGCTCATAGAGCCGCGACCAGAGAAAGAGATCGTCGACGATCGGCTCCACTTCGTTCGCGACGAGCAGGCCGGAGTCCTCGACGAGCGCCGGCTTCGCAATCCCGCGGGCGGCCGAGAGCCTCGCCGGATCCGCCCAGGCTCCGGTCCCCGGTGCGCGGCCCGGGAGGAAACCGAAGGGATCGAAGAGCGCGACAACGATGACGAGCTCGGCCGCAAGCGCGATAGGGAGCGCGCCGGTCGTGCGGAGCCGCGGGGCGACCGTTGCGAGCACGAGAAAGCTAGCGGTCGCGAGATCGAGGAGGTAGTTGATGGTCGCGCCCTCGCGGCCGCCCAGGATGACGACCACGACCGCGGCGCCGAGATACGCCGCGAGGATCGGAGAGAGCTCCTTCCGCAGCAGGGCGACCGAGAAGAGCGGAACGCCGACGACGATGATCGCGACGATCGCGAGGAGGACGGCTTGATCGACGTGGAACGTCAGGGCGTTCCAGTCGACGACGTGAGTCACCACATCTCCTTCTGTTCCGACCATGAGAATGAAGCCCATTGCGATTGCCGCATAAATGAACCCGCCGGCATAGCGGAACTCGCGAGTGAGTAGCAACGTAGCCGCGAAGGCTGCGGCGGCAAGGAGCTCCGTCGGCTTCCCAACAGCCGCAAGCGCGACGAGGATTCCCGCGGGCAGAGGAGCGCGCCGCTCGAGCATCAGCAACGCACCGACGGTTAGCGCGAGCGCGACGAGATCGGGCTTGACGGCGACGCCCCACACGATCACCGGCAGCGTCGCGATCCACGACAGCGCCAGGCCCGATGCGACCAGCGGTCCGGCCGCTCGAGCCCGCAAGGCGATCGCCGCCGCGATCGCGAGCGTCGCGACGCCACTCGCGATCCGGCCGGCGATGAACGGATCTCCGAGTCCGGCGATGTGGAAATAGAGCGGCGGGTAATTGGCGGCGGTGAAGATCGGCGAGACGTCGCCGTAGCGCGCGCCCGCGACGTACTCGGCGCCCTGGCGGGCAAGCAGCGCCGCGTGCGCGACCGCTCCCTCGCCGTAGAGCACCGGCCCGTCGAGTGTGATCGCCCAGATCCAGCGCATGACGGCCGCGGCGGCGATCGCACCGGAAACGAGGACGAGGACCCACCACGGGATCGCCGCGCGCGAGCGCATCACCGCGAGCGGGGTTCGAGAAGCGACCGTCCGGTCATGCGCTCCGGCACGGGCAGCCCCAACAGTGTCAGGAGGGTCGGCGCGACATCGGCGAGGGCTCCGTCGCGAACGATGAACCGATCGGCATCCTTCGCAATGAAGATCACCGGGACGACGTTCATGCTGTGCTGGGTGTTTGGCGTGCCGTCGGGGAACGCGATCTCCTCGGCGTTGCCGTGATCGGCGGTGAGGAGCACGCATCCGCCGGCGACGAGCGTCGCGTCGACGATCTCGCCAACGGCGCGGTCCGTCGCCTCCATCGCCGCGAGCGTCGCCGTGAAGTCGCCGGTATGGCCGACCATGTCTGGGTTCGCGAGATTCACGATCGCGAAGTCGTACTTGCCGCTTCTTACAGCGCGGGCAAGCGCCGCCGCGACGCCGGGCGCGCTCATCTCCGGCTTGACGTCGTAGGTCGCCACCTTCTGCGAGGGCACGAGCTCGCGGTCCTCACCGGCAAATGGCTCCTCGCGACCGCCGTTGAAGAAATAGGTGACGTGCGCGTACTTCTCCGTCTCGGCGGTATGGAACTGCGTGAGTCCATCGTCGGCGAGGATCTGCGCCATCGGCACGACCTCTTGCGGCGGGAACGCGACGAGGACGTTCGGCAGGCCCACCTTGTACTCGGTCATCGTCACGAAGGTGAGGTCGCGGGGCACGCGGCCGCGGGCGAAGCCAGCGAAATCCGGCTGCATGAACGCCCAGGTCAGCTGCCGGGCGCGGTCCGGGCGAAAGTTGAAGAAGATCACCGCGTCGCGATCCCGCACTGGAGCTCCCGCGCCGACGACGTGCGGCTCGAGCAGCTCGTCGCGACACTCGGGGCTCGCGTAGCACGCGCGGACCGCGTCCTCGGCGCGCTCGACCCGTGGACCATCGGCATCGGCGATCCCCCGGTACGAGCGTTCGGTGCGCTCCCAACGCTTGTCGCGGTCCATCGCGTAGTAGCGCCCGTGGATCGTCGCGATCGGGCGCGGGACCTTGGGCAAGAGCTCGAGGGCACTGCGAGGAGGCATGTCGCGCCCGTCGAGGAACGCGTGAACGACGACGTTCGCGACGTCCTCGCGCCGCGCCAGATCGGCAAGCGCCTGGATGTGCTTGAGATCGGCGTGAACGCCGCCGGTCGACACCAGGCCCATCAAATGGAGCGTGGCGCGGCCCCGCGCGGCCGCGCACGCGGCGCGTAGCGCGCCATTCTTGAAAAAGGAGCCGTCGTCGATCGCGTCGTTGATGCGCACGAGTTCCTGTTGCTGAACGTAGCCGGCGCCCATGGTGAAATGCCCGACCTCGCTGTTCCCCATGACTCCATCGGGAAGACCAACATCGCGGCCGCTCGCCCGAAGCGTGGCGTGCGGGTACTGCTCGGCAAGGCGGCGCAGATTAGGCGTCGGGGCGCGCGTTACGGCGTTGGTCGGCGAGTCCGGCGCGATTCCCCACCCATCGAGCACGCAAAGAACGACCGGACGATAAGGCGCGGAGCGGATCACGCGAAAGCGTCGACGATCCTGGCGAACTCGTCCGCCTTCAGCGACGCGCCACCGACCAGCGCGCCATCAATGCCATCGGCGTTGGCGAACTCGCGCGCGCCGGCTCCGCTTACGCTCCCGCCGTAGAGGATGCCGATCGTGTCGCCGGCAATGCCCTCGTCGCGCAAGACGTTCCGGATCTTCGCCGCGGCACGCGTCGCATGAGCACCGGTCGCGGGCCGGCCGGTGCCGATCGCCCAGATCGGCTCGTACGCGAGCACCAGGACTTCGCCCAGGCTCTCGACCGGTCGAGCGGCCTTCACCGGTCGGATCACCGCGCGGATCTGGCGGTCGAGGACGTCCTCGGTCTCGCCGGCGGCGAACTCGTTTTCCGACTCGCCGACGCAAAGCACGACACGGAGATCCGCTGACAGCGCGCGCACGGCCTTCTTCGCGACGCGGCGATCGTCGTCACCCTGATCGCGACGAACCTCGGAGTGGCCAACGATCGAACCGACGGCGACACCGCGGAGCATCGCGGCCGACGTTTGCCCCGTGAACGCCCCTCGCTCCTCCCAGTGGAGGTCCTGCGCGTAGACCGCGACGGCGCTGCCCGCGAGCGCCTTCGCGACGGCCGGCAGGGCCACCATCGGAGGCGCGACGCCCAACGCGACGTTGGGGTGGGCCCGCGCGGCCACCGCCTCCGCGAGCGCGACCGCGTCGGCGATCGTCGCCGGGTTCATCTTCCAGTTCCCGACCACCAGGCGCTCGCGCATCAGGTGCGCACCTCGGGTCGATCGACATCGCGATGCTCGACCTCGATCTCGCCCGGCCAGAACTCGCGGACCGCTTTGGTGACCTCGTCCGCGATGACGACGGAGCGGTGGCGGCCGCCGGTGCAGCCGAAGGCGATCCCGAGCCGCGCCTTCTTCTCGGTCTCATAGCGAGGGAGAGCGAAGCGCAGGAATGGCACGACATGCTGCAGGAACTCTTTGGTCGCGGGATGCTGCAGCACGTAGCGGCGCACCCGCTCGTCGCTGCCATCCAAACCGCTGAGCTCCGGCACATAAAACGGGTTGTCCATGAACCGCACGTCGAACACGAGGTCGGCCGCAGGCGGAAGGCCGTACTTGTAGCCGAAGCTCGTGACGTGCACGAGCATCGCGCTCTTTCCCGTGCCGTAGAGCGAGTGGAGCGTGTCGCGGAGATCCTTCACCGTCAGGTGTGTGGTGTCGATCACCTTGTCGGCGCGCTCGCGGAGCTGGACCAGAAGCCGGCGCTCCTCGTCGATCGACGGCTGCACCCCGCCCGGGGCATCGACCGGATGGCGATGCCGGGTCTCGCTGTAGCGACGGAGCAGGACGTCATCTGAGGCGTCGAAGAAGAGAAGGTGGATCGGAGTGCCCGCCTGCTCCAGCGCATCGAGCTCCTTCTTCGCGTCGGCGAAGAGCGGACCGCTGCGGGCGTCGATCACGAGCGCGACCTTCTGCTTGCCGCCCTTGCGCGAGACGTCGAGCGCGCTCGCCATGAGCGCGGGCGGAAGGTTGTCGAGGGTGTAGTAGCCAAGGTCCTCGAGGACCTTCACCGCCTGCGACTTGCCCGAGCCGGAGAGACCTGTGACGACGACGAAGTCCGGCTGACCAGCCCCCGTCAGTCGGGCAGGATCCACGAGAGCACGAGGCCGACGATCGCCATCACGATCGCGCCGAGGAATGCGGCGATGATCCCCGACACCTGGAACCCGAGGAAAGGGATCGCCGCGACGAGCAGCAGCATCACCGCGCTGATGACGAAGTGGAAAAGCCCGAGCGTCAGGCAGGTGATCGGTGCGGAGACGAGCTCGATGATCGGCCGGACGAACGCGTTGACGATGCCGAGCACGAGCCCGGTCCCGAGGAGCGAGATCCACTGGTTGTAGTCGCCGAAGCCGTAGTCGACGTGACCGTACGTGATGGAGGAAGGTCCCAGCGAGTTGTTCACCACGTACGCGGCCACGAAGATGGCGATCGCATTGATCAGGGCGCGCCAGATGATCCGCACCGGCGGAAGGCTACTAGAGAGCGCTCAGTACTGCGCGAGCATCCCGCGGCGGCGCATCAAGAGCTCCGCCTTCGCGAACGCGTACCGGCCGAGCGGAAAGAGCAGCGTCAAGAGGACGAGCACCGCGTACTCGAGACGCATGTCGAACAGAGGCCGTGAGCCGAGAGCCTGCGCGCGAAGGATGTCGACCGCGTAGGTGGTCGGCAGGATCAGGGCGACGGGCTGCAGGATCCCTGGAAGCAGCGTGATCGGGAACGACACGCCGGTGATCGTCCCGAACGCGAAGTTCGCGGTATCGATGAAGAAGTTCGCCTCGCGGATCAGGAGCACGATCGCGGCGAGCATGTATGCGACACCGACCATCGCGCCCATCGCGAGGATCACGGCCGGCAGCGCGAAGATCATCTCCGCGCGGAGGCGCAGGCCGAGGAACACGATCCCGAAGGCAAACAACACGAGCTGCATGGCCACGAAGATGGTCAGCCCGCCGAGAGCCCGCCCGATGATGAACGTGGCGTGGCTCGTCGGGGTGAGCCACGAAGGCTCGAGCGTCCCCATGTCCATCTCGTTTCGGATCGACATCGCCATGCCCCAGAACGCCGTCGAGATGATCGCCCCGATGATCCCGCCGAAGAAAATGAACCCCGCGAGGTCGTCCGTGCCAAGCGTCGTGGCGAGCCCGCTGGCATGGCCGTTCACCGCGAACGCGCTGCCGAACAGGAACGCGGGAATGATGAACTGGTAGAGCGGCGTGAACACGTACGAAGCGACCGCGATCCGATAGCGCAGTAACGAGCGGAGGTCCTTGCGCGCGATCGCGATTGCCGCACGAAGCTCGTCCACTAGAACCGCCCCAACATGCCGCTCCGCCGTGCGCTCGCCTCGAGATAGCGGAACACGAGCACGGCGAGCATCGCGGTGACGGCGGCGATGAGCACGACGGTAAGAAGGTTCGGCCACAGCTCGCCGAGGCCCGCGCCGCGAAGGAGCACTCGCCTGATGTCGTCCACGATGTAGGTCGGCGGCAGGATCCAGGCGCCGACCTGCGCCCAGATCGGGAGCATCGCGACGGGGAACGTGATCCCGCAGGCGAGCACGAAGACGCCTCGGACGAGCTGCACGATCGGACCGATCTCGCCAAAGCGAAGGACCGCCGCCGAGAAGAGCGAGCCGATCGCGTAGAGGGCTGGGACGCCGAGGACGACGATGACCGCTGCCCGGAGGATCGCGGCGACCGGCGGCACGATGCCGAAGAAGAGCCACAGCGCTCCGCCCATGACCAGAAAGCTCAGCGACATCGGGATCAGCACCGTCACGCCAGGCGCGAAGAGCGGGACGATCCGCGATGCCGGCGTCAGGAAGACGGCCTCGAGCGTCCCGCGGACTTGCTCCTGCCGAAGGATCGTCCCCGGACCCCAGAGGAGCGACGAGAGCCACATGTACATCGCGTAGCCCACGAAGACGAAGACCGTCACGTTCTCGCTGCCGGCGCGAGCGGCGAATGCCGCGAGGGCGCCGGGGTCGTTGCCGGAGTACGCGCGCCCCATGAGCACCCACGCCGAGGGCAGCAGGACCGGCCAGAACAGCAGGCCGAGGAAGTACGTCGGGTAGCGGCGCTGCTGTCGCAGGTGGGTGCGCGCGGCGGCAATGAATGCGCGGGCATCGGCCGCGATGCGCGTCATTCGCGGAGCTGTCGGCCGGTGAGGGCGAGGAACACGTCCTCGAGCGTGACCGGCACGACTTCGACGTGGCGGATAGTCGCGCCGTTCGAGCGGGCCGCGTCGAACGCCGCCGGAACGAAGTCGCGCGCGGATGCGCAGTGCGCCGTCACGCTCAGCGTCCCGTTGCGGCGCTCGCTCCGCGCGAGCGTGGCGCTGCGGCCGAGGCGGTCAAGCATCGGCGCGTCGTCGCCGACAACGCCGATCTCCAGGTGCACGACCTCTTCCGCGCGGATCGTGCGCTTCAGCGCAGCCGGCGTGTCGAGCGCGACGATCCGGCCGTGGTCGATGATCGCTACGCGGTCGCAGAGCTGATCGGCTTCCTCCATGTAGTGCGTCGTCAGCAGGACGGTGCGGCCTTGCGCGCGCAGCTCGCGGACGCGGTCGCGCAGGTCGCGCGATGCCTGCGGATCCAGGCCGACCGTGGGCTCGTCCAGGATGATGAGCGGCGGGTCCGGAAGAAGGGCCCGTGCGAGCGCGAGCCGTTGCCGCATGCCGGTCGAGTAGCGCTCGACATAATCCTCGGCGCGATCGGTGAGCTTCACAGCAGTCAGAACCCCGGCGATCCGCTGGTCAGTCTCGGTGGGCGGCACGTGATAGAGGGCGGCGAAGTACTCGAGGTTCTCCCGCGCAGTGAGCTTCCAGTACAGGCTGCGCTCGCCAGATAGCATCGCGCCGAGCCGAGCGCGTACCTCGCGCGGCCGCTCGAGCGGGTCGATACCAAGGACGCGGATCGCTCCGCTCGTCGGGATGAGCAGCGTCGCGAGCATCTTCATGGTGGTGGTCTTGCCGGCGCCGTTCGGCCCCAGGAGGCCGAAGATCTCGCCGCTCTCGACGCGAAGATCAATGCCGTCTACGGCACGGAAGCGCTCGCGGCGGTCGGGCTCGCGCCGGAGGCGCTGCCAGATCGTGCGCCGTCCCTTCTCGAAGACCTTGACGAGGTTTTTCGTCTCGACGGCGGGCGCCGTCATTCCACGAAGATCTCTACCCGGTCCTCATCGTCGGCGATATCGACGACCTTGCCGGGAAAGTCGATGTTCCGGAGCAGCTCGTCGAGGTCGATGCCGAATTTCCCGAGATGCCCGCGCACGAGTCCACTCGACGCGAGCTTCATCTTGCCGATCCGCGCAATGGCGAGAGGAATCGCGACGTTCACCTTCTGCTCGCCATCTTCGGTGACGCGGATCCGCAGGATCCGGCCGCGGCCACCGGGGCCGGGCGGCGGTGGAGGCACGCCCGGCGGCGAGCCCGGATGCCGGCGCGGGCCCTCGTCGATGTCGCCCAGCGCGCGCAGCAACCGGTACGCCTGCTCCGTGTCGATCTTCCCGTCGGCGAGCAGCTTCAGGATCTGCTTGCCCTCTTCGCTTGGCACGCTCGATCAGCTCCGACGGGTCTCGTCGAGCTTCGCGGCGGCCTCGTCGACGCCCAGTTCGCCTCGGGCGACACGCTCCAGTAGATCGCGCACGCGAGCGGTGACCGGCGGCGCCATCGGTTCGGTCCGCTCGAGGTCCTCGGCTGCGGCTGGCTCGGACTCGGCGGTGCTCTCCCGCTCCACGGAGGCGGCGGGCTCGGCCGCGACGGAGGAGGACGCTTCCTTGATGGTCAGATCGCCGCTCACGGTCTTGACGTGCAGGCGCCCGCGTCCGTCGCCGAGAACGACGGTCCGGTCCTTGCGCCCCTCGCGGATGATCCGCGCGGGCGCGTCGCACTCGAGGTCGCCGCTCGCGGTGTGGAAGTCGCAGGTGCAGGACGATCCGATCAGGCCGACCTCGACGTCGCCGCTGATGGTCTTGAGGCGGTTCTCGCGGGGGCTCGCGCCGGGCTCCATGTCGATCGAGATGTCGCCGCTCACGGTGTGCAGCTCGACGCCGCGGACCCGTCCGTGCACGTCCACATCGCCACTCACCGAGCTGCCCTCGAGCATCCCGACGTAATCGCTGCACTGGACGTCGCCGCTGACGCTCTTGATCCGCATCGGTCCCTGGAGATCGGCGATGTTGACATCTCCGGAGACGCTCTCGACCCGCGCCGGGCCGCGCGTCCCCTGGACATCGAGATCGCCGCTCACCGTCTGCGCGTCGACTGCGCACTCGCGCGGGACCGTGATCTCGAAGTCCACGCGGAAGCGCTTTCCCCGGAAAAGGTCGAGCCAGCTTCGTTCCTGCTCGTAGAGGTGTGGTTCGACGTAGATGTCGTTCCCGCGCTGCTCGATCCGAAGCTCGACGTTCTCGAGCAACCGTTTCGCCCGATCGGGGCTGCCCCCGCGCACGCGCTTCCGAGCGAGCACGCGAACCTGCCCCACGTCGCCGACACGGATCGCCGTCTCCCCCGAGACGTTGCGCACGCGCAATCGGGGCATGCCGTCGACGGTGAAGACCTTCTCGACCGTGTCGTCATACGTCTCCCCGTCGGTGTCCTCATCCATCCCGACGAACGCCGAGCTGATCGAGCGCGCGATCTCATCCGGATCGACGTCCACGTCCACCGAGAATCCACGTTTGCCGAAGCGCATCTGGTGACGCTCCTGGTGGCGCTCCCGGCGCTCCTCGCGCCGTTGCTCCCGGTCGCGCTCGCGATCGCCACGTTCGCGTTCTCGCTCGGCATCGCGTTGCGCGCGCTCTCGGTCCCGCTCCGCCTCGCGCAGCGCGCGTTCGCGCTCGCGCTCTGCCTCGCGACGAGCCTCTTCGTCGCGTCCACGCTGGTCCTCGATCGGATCGAAGCTCATGAGGCTGGCTCCCGCTCGAGGAGCGACGCCGCATCATCGGGTGCGATCCGGCCTTCCGCGAGCTCGCGCAGTATCTCCTTGCGGCGCTCGGCCTCGCGATCGGGCTCGGCCTGCGACGGGAATCCAAGCGCGCGGATCACCGCGTCGAGTCGGGAACGGACCGTCGGGTAGCTGATCCCGAGCTCTCGCTCGACGTCCTTGAAGTTCCCGCGCGCCTTGATAAAGGTCTCGAGGAATTCAAGCTGCTCGTTGGCTAGCTGGTGAAAGCGACCAAGGGCGAACGAGCCCTCGAGACGCGTCCCGCAGGACAGGCACTCGAGGCGCGCCACGGTGAGCGCTTCGGCGCATATCGGGCACCGCGCGATCACCGGATTTGGCATCCAACCGAAGATGCGCGCCTGGCTCATCGATTGTCAAGCGCTCCTCACCGATATGTAGCTGAGTTTGCGAAACGGTGAGGTCGGTCTAGGTTTCGATCGCCTGCTTGATGCGCTCCGCGAGGGCGGAGCCGACACCGGACACCGCGGCAAGGTCGGCGACCGGTGCCTCGCGCATCGCCCGGACGCTTCCAAAACGCCGCAATAGAGCTCGCTTCCGTGCCGGTCCGACGCCGTCGACGTCGTCGAGCACGCTCCGCGTGGCGCGCTTCCCGCGCACCTTCTGGTGGTAGGTGACCGCGAAGCGATGGGCCTCGTCGCGGATGCGCTGAACCAGGTAGAGACCCTGCGAAGTCCGCGGAAGCACGATCGGGTCCGCGCGGCTCGGGACAAAGAGCTCTTCGCGCTCCTTCGCGAGCGCCGCCATCGGGATCTGCAGCAGACCCGCGTCGGACAGCGCGGCCTGTCCGGCCGAGAGCTGTCCCTTGCCGCCATCGAGGATCACGAGATCGGGAATAGGCCACGCAGCCTCTGACTGGGGCTCGCTCGGCGCCGGCGCAGCCGGGGCCGAGCGGACGAAGGAACGCGCAAATCGTCTCTTCAATGTTTCGCGCATGTTGGTGAAATCGTCGTTGCGATCGGTGATGCGTGCGCGGAAGCGCCGGTACGCGTGCTTTGCGGGCCGGCCGTCTTCGAACACGACCATCGAGCTCACGACGCTCGTGCCCTGCACGTGGCTCACGTCGTAGCACTCGATGCGCTTGGGCGGCGCCTCGAGGCCGAGCCCCTCGGCAAGCTCGCGCAGGGCGGTCTCGGTCTTGCCGCGGTCCGCGAGCCAGCGGACGCGCTCCTGCTCGAGGGCGTCCTTCGCGTTGCGCTCCGCAAGCTCGGCGAGATGTCGCTTCTTGCCGCGCTGGGGAACCAGGATGTGCACCGGGCCTTGCCGGCGCTCTGTCGCGAACGCGACGAACGCGGCCTCGTCGGGGACAGCGGCCGGTATGACGATCTCCGGCGGGACCGCTGCCGCGATCGCGTAGTGCTGCTTGAGGAACGAAGCGAGGACCTCAGGCACGCCCGCGCCCTCGGACCCTTCGAGGGCGAAGTGATCGCGGCTCACGATCGTGCCGTCGCGGACGCGAAAGACCTGCACGACCGCATCCCCTTCATCGACCGCGGCGGCGAGGACGTCGAAGTCGTCGCCCTTGTACGCATGTACCTCCTGTCGGTCGAGCGTCCGCTCGATGGCCACCAGGCGATCGCGCAGACTCGCGGCGCGTTCGTACGCGAGCGCATCGGATGCTTGCTGCATCTCCTTCCGCGTGTCGCGGGCGAGGTGTTCGTAGCGGCCTTCGAGGAAGAGGACGCTCTTTTCTACCGTCGTGCGGTACTCGTCGCGCGTCGTGTTCCCTACGCACGGCGCGGTGCACCGTTTGAGGTGGAAAAGGAGGCAGGGGCGCCCGCCGGGAAGCGCCGAAGGCGGCACGGTGCGCCCGCGACCGTCCTCGCCGGCGAGGATCGTCAGCTTGCACGTGCGATACGGAAAAAGCTTCTGAAGCAGGTCGAGCGATTGGTCGACCGACTTGGCGTTCGCGAAGGGTCCGAAGTAGCGCGCCGTGCGATCGCCGAGCGCCCGGGTGCGGAGGACCCGTGGAAAGTCCTCGTCAAGCGTCACCTTCACGTATGGATACGACTTGTCGTCTTTGAGCCGGATGTTGTAACGGGGATGGTGCTGCTTGATGAGGTTTGCCTCGAGCAGAAACGCCTCGGAGACGCTGTCGGTCAGCACATACTCCAGGCGCTCCGCGCGCTCGACCATGCGGACGTGGCGAACGTCGAGGCTTGGCCCGAAATAGGCGCGGACCCGGTCACGCAGAAGGTCCGCTTTTCCGACATAGAGGACCCGCCCCTTGGCGTCTTTGAATAGGTAGACGCCAGGATTCGCTGGAAACGACGCCGCCTGGTCCTCGAGTGCGGCGCGTCGCGAAGAGCGGTCCATCGTTTCGAGTATCGCGAGGGCCTGCGGGCTATGCTTTCGCTACGCAGAGGAGGGCTTCCGCGCGGTGAAAGAGACGACGTCGGCGCCCAAGCGAGCCCGGCGTTCGGTGCAGTCCGTCGATCGCGCCTTGGACCTGCTCGAGGCGCTCGCGACGGCTGATGGCGAGGTCGCCATCACCGCCCTGGCCACGCGCACCGGTCTTCACGTCAGCACCGTGCATCGTCTCCTCGCGACGCTGCTCAAGCGCGGATACGTTCGCCAGAATCCCGACACCAGCCGCTACTACGCGGGGGCGAAGCTCGCGACGCTCACGGAAGGTCGATCGCGATTCGGCGAGCTGCGCCTGCGTGCCCGTCCGCTGTTACGCGCACTGACGGAGGCGACCCGCGAGACCGCGAACCTCGTGGTGCTCGACGACGTGCAGGCCGTGTACATCGAGACGATCCCCTCCCCGCAGGTTGTCCGCCTGTTCACGACTGTGGGTAATCGCACGCCGCTCCATGCGACGGGCGCCGGCAAGGCGCTCCTGGCCGCGCTTCCGCCGCCCCGCCGCGACGCGCTGCTCGAACGCGTCGAGCTTCGGGCCTATACGCCGCACACGATCGTCGATCGTGCAGCGCTGCGCCGGACGCTCGACGATGTCCGCGAACGCGGGTACGCGATCGATGACGAGGAATACGACGAGGGCGTTCGCTGCGTCGCGGTCGCGGTCGTTCCCGCCCGCGGAAGCGCCGTCGGCGCGCCCATCGCGGCGCTCTCGATCTCCGCTCCGGCTAGCCGGCTTTCGCGGCAGCGCTGCGGCGAGCTGGCGCCCGCCCTGCGCCGCACCGCCGCGGACCTCGCGGAAGCTCTCCGCGACCAGGCCGGAGCGGCGTCATAGCGAAACCAGCAGCAGTCCGCGCGGGCATGCGCGGCGCGTCGCTCGTGCGCGCGCTGCACGACCTTCTCGGCCCGGCCAAGGTTCTCGGCACGCACGATGAGCTCCTGATCTATGAGTACGACGGCGCCGTCGACACGGCGACCCCCGATGCGGTCGCGCTTCCCGAGACCACGGCCGACGTCAGCGCTCTGGCGCGTTTCTGTCACGAGCACGCTGTGCCGATCGTCCCTCGCGGGGCGGGCACCGGACTCTCCGGAGGCGCGATCCCGGTCGAGGGGGGCGTCGTGGTCTCGTTCGCCCGGATGGCGCGGATCCTGGAGATCGATCCCGAGAACCTTCGTGCGGTCGTCCAGCCAGGTGTCGTCAATCTCCATCTGTCGACCGCCACCGCTCCGTATGGCCTCCACTTCGTGCCCGACCCTTCGAGTCAGAAGGCGTGCACGCTCGGCGGTAACGTCGCCGAAAACTCGGGCGGTCCGCACACGCTCGCCTACGGGGTCACGACGAATCACGTGACCGGCCTTGAGATCGTCCTCTCCGACGGGAGCGTCGTGCGACTTGGCGGCAAAGCGATCGAAGACGAGGGCTATGACCTCGTTGGAACGTTCGTCGGCTCCGAGGGGACGCTCGGGATCGTGACCGAGATCACCGTCAAGCTCACGCCGTTGCCCGAAGAGAAGCGGACCCTCATGGCCGCCTTCGCGACCATGGACGCGGCTTCGGAGACCGTCTCGTCCATCATCGCCGCCGGGATCGTCCCAAGCGCGATCGAGATGATGGATCAGCTCGCGACCGAGGCGGTCGAGGCGGCCGTCCACGCGGGCTATCCACTGGATGCCGGCGGCATCTTGCTCGTCGAAGTCGATGGCGCGCGCGACGGTCTCGACGAGCAGCTTGCGCGGATCGAGCGGATCTGCCGCTCGCATCAAGCGACGACGATCCGTCTCGCGACCACCGCGATCGAACGCGAGCGCTTGTGGGCCGGACGCAAGGGAGCCTTCGCGGCGATGGGCCGTCTGTCTCCGGACTACTACGTGCAAGACGGCGTCATTCCACGGACGCGGCTGCCCGATATCCTGCGCTTGGTCAAGGCCGCGGGGGAACGTCACGGATTGCGCGTCGCGAACGTCTTCCACGCCGGCGATGGGAATCTCCACCCGCTTTTGCTCTTCGACGCGCGTAAAGGCCCCGAGGGCCTCGAGCGCGCAAAGGAAGCTGGCCTCGAGATCCTGACGGCGTGCATAGAGGCTGGTGGCTCGCTCACCGGCGAGCACGGCGTCGGCATGGAAAAGAACTGCTACATGCCGCTCCAGTTCACCAGCGCCGACCTCGCCGCGATGCGTCGAGTGAAGGACGCCTTCGACCCCGCCGGCCTCGCCAATCCGGGCAAGATCTTCCCGACGCCGAGCCGCTGTCGCGAGTTCGCGCTCGGGGCGCGCTCGTGAGCGCGGTGGTGGTTCGTGTCCAGCCGGCGGACGCCGCGGAGTGCGCGCGCCTCCTGGCCGAAGCGAGCCGGGATCGTCATGCTGTCCGCATCGCGGGCGGCATGACGAAGGGCTACCTTGGCGATGCCCGCGAGTGCGACCTCGAGCTGCGGACGACGAGCATCTCCGGGATCATCGATCACGTTCCGGCAGACCTCACGGTCACGGTCGCGGCCGGGACGCGGGTCGCGGACCTGGTTTCGTCGCTGGCGCGCTTCGGCCAGTTCCTGCCGCTCGATCCGCCCCACGCAGACGGCGCGACGGTCGGCGGCGTCATTGCCGCGAACGCGAATGGATTCTGGCGCTCGCGCTACGGCGGGGTGCGCGACCTCTTGATCGGCACGCGCATGGCGCTAACGGACGGGACCGTCGTTCGCGCGGGCGGCCGCGTCGTCAAGAACGTCGCGGGGTATGACCTCGACAAGCTCTTCGTCGGTTCGCTCGGTACGCTCGGCGTGATCGTCGAGGCGACGTTGAAGGTCCTTCCCTCGCCGGCCGCTACCGACGGCGTCGTCGCTCGCTTCGCCGACGCGCCGCGCGCCTTCGCGGCGGCCGCCGCGCTGGTGCGCGCGGCTTCACGGCCCGCAGCGCTCGTCGTCACGCGCGGGGAGCGCGGGGGATGGCGCCTCGTGATCGCGGCTCGCGGTGACGCGCACTCGGTGAGGCGCGCGATCAGCGATGCGGAGCGCGAGAGCCTCGCGCGCGGCGGCGAGATCGCGCCGCTCACGAATGAGCTGACCGAGCTGCGAGAGCTCCCCGCGCGCGCGGTGGACGGCGCCCTCGTGCGAGTGGCGTTGCCGCTCGCGGCACAGTCCGCGTTCGCCGAGACGGGGTCTCGCGTGGGAACGTTCGCGGCACTGGTCGCCGACGCGGCGAGCGGCATCCACCGGATCCATCTCATCGGCGACGACGATGCCGTCGCTACCGACGCTGAAGCTCTGGTCCTGGCGGCCCGGGTCGTTGAGGGCAACGGTCGGGTCGAGCGGCGCGCCGAGCAGCTGCGCGCGCGCCTTGGCGCGTGGCCGGCGCGTCCGTCGGGCGAAGCGCTCATGCGGCGACTCAAGTCGGCGTTCGATCCCGCGGGCATCCTCGAGCCGGGGCGTTCGGCAGTCGCATGAAGCAATTGGGGGGCGTTGCCCCCCAAGCCCCCAGCCCGCTCCCATATCCCAACGCCGACGCGCCGTCGGAAGACCTGATCGCCCGCTGCGTGCACTGCGGCTTCTGCCTACCGACCTGCCCGACCTACGCGGTGCTCGGGGTCGAGACCGACTCACCGCGCGGACGCATCCGGCTGATGAAGACGGTGTGGGAGGGCCGCGTCGGCGCGGACTCGGCCGGATTCGACAAGCACATTTCGCAGTGCGTCGACTGCCGCGCGTGCGAGACGGCGTGCCCCTCGGGCGTCGAGTACGGCAAGCTGGTCGAGGCCGCGCGTTCGCAGATCCTGATGGCGCGCCCGCGATCGGCGGTCGAGCGGTTCGTGCGAGCGGTCGCGTTCGATTGGCTCATCCCGCATCGGAGGACGCTGGCGGGCTTCGCGATGCTTTCCAGCCTGGCGAAGCGCCTACACGTCGCCACGGTGCTGCGTGCGATGAGGCTCCGCTCGGCCTCACGGCTCGCCGAGCTTCTGGACCTCGTTCCCGACCAGACCAGCGCGGAGGGCCCGCAAGGGGTCGTCGCGGCCATCGGCGAACGGCGAGCGCGCGTGGCGATGTTCAGCGGTTGTGTCATGGGCAGCGCGTTCGGGTCGACGAACGCGGCGACGGCGCGCGTGCTCGCGCGAAATGGGGTCGAGGTGATCGTCGTCGGCGAGCAGACGTGCTGCGGCGCGCTCCACACGCATGCTGGAGAACGCGAGCGGGGCCGTGCGCTGGCCCGCCGGAACGTTGTGGCGTTCGAGAAGGCGGAAGCGGACGCGATCATCGTGAACGCTGCCGGGTGCGGAGCCGCGATGAAGGAGTACGGCTGGCTCTTGAAGGACGACCCGGCGTGGGCCGATCGCGCGATGCGGTTCGCAGGCCGTGTGCGCGATGCGACCGAGTACCTGGGTGACCTCGGCCTCAGCGTGATGCCCGGAGCGATCCACGCTCGCGCGACATATGACGATCCGTGTCACCTTCTCCACGGCCAGCGCGTGAGCGTGCAGCCGCGGGCGTTGCTCGCGGCGATCACCGGCCTCGAGCTCGTTCCGCTCGTGGAGGCCGACATGTGCTGCGGAAGTGCGGGCACCTACAACGTCACGCAGCCGGATCTCGCGCGCGCGCTCCTGGACCGCAAGGTCGCGAACGTCCTGCGAACGGACGCGGAGATCGTCGTCACCGCCAATCCCGGCTGCCTGATGCAGATCCAGGCAGGGCTGCGACGGGCTGGCTCCAAGGCGCGCGTGATCCACCTGTTCGATCTTCTCGACGAGGCGTACCGCGCCGCCTGAGCTCGTCGCGGTCGCACTCTTCGCCATCGCGACTGCCGTCGCGGTCGTCGCACGCCGGCTCGTCCTTCCCGAATCGGTCCTGCTCGTCGTCGTCGGTCTCGTCGGCGCGACGGTCTTCCCCGAGATGCGGTTTGCGGTCACGCCGACGCTGGTCTTGAGCGTCTTCGTCCCGGGGCTCGTTTTCGCCGCGGCCTACGCGATCGAGTGGAACGATCTTCGCGCGGTGCTCGGGCCCGTCCTCGGCCTCGCCGGGCCTGGCGTCGTCGCGTCGGCCGCCGTCGTTGCGGTCGCCCTGAGCGTCATCGGTCTTCCAATCGCGCTCGCGTTCGTGATCGGCTCGATCACCGCGGCGACCGATCCAGTCGCGGTCGTCGCGACGATGTCCCGGCTGCACGTGCCCGCCGGGCTGCGGACGCTGGTGGAGGCCGAGAGTCTTCTCAACGACGGTACGGGGCTCGTGCTCTTCGCTCTCGCGGTGCGCGCGGTCACCGAAGGGATCGGTCTCGGAGACGGGATCGTCCTCTTCGTGATCACCGTGGTCGTGAGCGCCGTGGTCGGCACCGCGGGCGCGGTCATCGCATCGCGCGCCATCGCCGCGACCGGCGAGCGAACGATCCAGCTCGCCGTCACCGTCGTCCTCGCGTACGGCACCTACCAGCTCGCTGCGGCGGTCGGGCTCTCGGGCATCCTCGCGACGGTGGTCGCGGGGATCGTTCTCGGCACCGCGATGCGGAGAAGTCGTTCCGCCACGCCGGTGGTCGACGAGGTCGAGGACCTCTGGGAGGTCATCGCGTTCGCCCTGACCTCACTCGTCTTCCTGCTCATCGGCTTCGCGATCAGCCTGCCCGGACTGGGACACGCGCCGCTCGCGATCGCGGTCGGGACGACAGCGGTCGTCGCCGCGAGAGCGCTCATGGTGTACCTACCGGCGCAGGTCATCCATGTCTGGCGGCGGGCCCGACCCGTGCCGCGCGGCTGGGCTCACGTCGTCTTCTGGTCCGGCCTGCGCGGCGCGATCGCGCTCGCCGCGGCGCTCTCGCTGCCCGCCGACTTTCCCGAGCGCGAGCTCATCCAGCAGGTGAGCTTCGGCATCGTCCTCGTGACGCTGATCATGCAGGGCACGACGGCATCGCTCGTCGTGCGACGGGCCCTTCCGGAGGCCGGATGAGCGTCTGCGCTACGGTGCACCCACGTGACGGCGTCTAAGACCGAGTTCCACCGGCGCCTGGACCGGGCGCTGTCGTCAGAGCGCCTGCGGACGGCGTTGCGCCGCGCGTTGCCGGAGCTCCGCGAGCGCCGCGACAACCGTATGCGCGAGATCGATTGGGAAGGCCTACGCGCCGACCTGACGACGCGAAAGACCTGGGCGATCGACGCGATGCCCGAGCTGATCGAACGCTTCACCAGGGAGGCCGAGGCCGTCGGGGCGAAGGTCTATCGCGCGGTCGACGCGGACGAGGCGCGCCGGATCGTCGGCGCGATCTGCCGCGCGAAAAAGGCGAAGCTGGTCGTGAAGTCGAAGTCGATGGCGACGGAGGAGATCGGTCTCACCGAACACCTCGAGTCGCAGGGCGTGCGAACGGTCGAGACGGACCTCGGCGAGTGGATCATCCAGCTCGCCGGAGAGCGTCCCTCGCACCTCATCGCTCCGGCGATCCACAAGACGCGCGAGGAGGTCGCGCGCCTCTTCGCGAAGGTCGTCGGTCACCCCGTACCGGACGACACCGCCTCGCTCGTCGCCGTCGCGCGGAAGGAGCTACGCCAGAGCTTCCTCGACGCCGACATCGGCATCACCGGCGGAAACGCGCTGATCGCCGAGACCGGCACGCTCATGCTCGTCACGAACGAGGGCAATGCCGATCTCGCGACGACGCTGCCCTCGGTGCACATCGCCGTCGTCGGGATCGAGAAGATCGTCCCGACGATCGACGATGCGGTCGCGATCGTGAAGCTGCTCGCCCGCAGCGGTACCGGCCAGAAGATCACCTCGTACACGCAGTTCATCACCGGCCCGTCGCGCAGCGCCGACATCGAGCTCAAGACCCAGATCGGCGTCCATGGGCCGAAGGAGCTGCACTTCGTCCTACTCGACAACGGTCGCACCGCCATGCGCGAGGACCCCTTCTTCCGCGACGCGCTCCGCTGCATTCGCTGCGGCGCGTGCAGCAACGTTTGCCCGAGCTATCTCGAGGTCGGCGGCCACGTGTTCGGCCATATCTACACCGGGCCGATCGGCCTGGTGGTCTCACCATGGCACCACGGCATCGACAGCGTCGCGAACGAGCAGTACATGTGCATGGGCTGCAATGCCTGCGACACCGTCTGTCCGGTCGGCATCCCGCTCGCCGCGCTCATCACCGACGTCCGCGCGAAGGCGATCGAGCGGACCGGCATGTCGTGGGCGAAACGGCTCTTTCTCCGGCAGTGGTCGTCACCCGAGCGCATCGATCGGGTCACCGGGTGGCTGGCGACGCTTCAGAATCCGCTGCGCCGTGACGGCGTCATTCGCCTTCCCTTCGGCACGATCGCGCAAGAGAAGAGCCTTCCAGCCGTCGCCGATCACCCTCTCCACTACCGCGCGCGGGAAGTGACGCAGACCAATCCGACGGCAGCCGACATGCAGGTCGCGCTCTTTCCTTCGTGCATCGTCGACCACTTCCTCCCATCGGCCGGCTACGCCGCGGCACGCGTGCTCCAGTGCCTCGGCTGCGAGGTGCACATGGTCGAAGGCCGCCGCTGCTGCGGTCTGCCGCAGCTCAACAGCGGCGATCGGCCGACGGCGATCACGATGGCGAAGGATGCGATCGCGGCGCTCGAGCACGTGAGGGCCGACCGGATCGTGATCCCCTCGTCCTCGTGCGCGATCACGATCACCGATGACTACCCCCGGCTTCTCGCCGCGGAGCCAGACCCTACGGGATCGAGGGCCCCTGCTCCCTGGGCGGTGCGCGCCCGGAGCCTCGCCGAGCGGATCAGACCGTTCACGACTTTCGCCGCCGAACGCGCGAGCGGCCGTGGCCTCAAGGGACGTGCGCTCGGTCTTCGCGCGACCTACCACGACGCATGTCAGTCGGCGAACGTGCTCGGCGTGCATGACGAGCCGAGGACGCTGCTCCGCGACGTCGCCGGCGTCGAGATTGTGGAGATGTCGGAGTCGTCGGTCTGCTGCGGGTTCGGCGGAAGCTTCAGCTTCGAGTACCCCGAGGTCGCGAACCGGGTGCTCGAGCGCAAGCTCGCCAACATCGAAGCGACGGGGGTCGATTGCGTCATCGCTGACAACCCGGGCTGCCTGACGCATCTGCGCGGAGGGCTCGATACCCGCCGAAAGCCCGTACGCGTGCGCCACCTGGCTGAGGTTCTGTGGGAGTCTCTCGCGCCGGAGACTTGATAGGCTCGCGCGGGCGCGCAGGGTGGCCAGAGGGGCACGCGGCAAACGGCACGCACAGCGGGGCTCGCGCCGGCATGCGGCCGGGTCGGGCGCGCGGCCGCCGTCCCAAGAAGGCTCGCGACCGACACGACCGAGGTCCTCACCAGCAAGTCAATCGCAACTCACGACGCGACGAGACGGCTTGCGCCTCGGCGTGGTGCTCGTCGTCGGGCTGCGTGTCGTCCTCGGGGTGGTGGCGGTCGCTGCGATCAATCTCGCTCCGCGGGCCGGGATCGTACATGGGAACTGGGAGGACCTCGTGATCACGGGCGGCGAGCCATGGAGCGAACTCCTCTCGACGTGGCAACGCTGGGACGCTCTCTGGTATCAGCACATCGCAGAGGAGGGCTACGCCGCGGGCAATGGGACGACCGCCTTCTTTCCGCTCTATCCCCTCCTCTCGCGGGTCGTTTCCGTGCCTCTCGGCGGCCAGATCGTCGTGGCGGAGCTTCTGGTCACGAGCGTGAGCTTCGTAGGGGCCATGTGGCTGCTATACCGGATCGCCCAAAGAGAAACGGGCGTAAGCACCGTGGGGTATCTCGCGGTCTTGCTGACCGCGCTCTTTCCGGTCGGTTTCTTCCTGTTGGCGCCCTACACCGAAAGCCTCTTCCTCGCGCTGACGCTCGCGGCGTTCTGGCTTGCGAGGACTGACCGGCCGTGGGCCGCGGGGGCGGTCGGCTTCTTGGCGGCGCTCACGCGCGCGCAAGGGATCTTCCTCGCGCTCGCGATCGCGTTCGAGTACCTACGAACGTACGACGTGCTCCCCTGGATCATGCGCCGTGGCGGGCGGCGGCCAGGCGCCGCGCTCATGGCCGCGGCCTTACCCATAGCCGGGACCGCGGCGGTCACGCTCTACGAACGGATCATCGTGGGCGAACAACGCTCCTCACTCGAGGTCCTCGCGGCGTGGGGATACCAGGTCGTGCCGCCGTGGGAAGCCTTGAGAGCGGGCTGGAACCACATCCTGGCGGGCGGCGCGAACGGAAACCTCGCCGAGATCGAAGCGCTGAACCTGGTCAATCTGCTGGGTTTCGGTGGCATCGCCCTCGTCGCGGCGAGGCGGCTTCCGGCTGCGTACGCGCTCTACACGCTGCCCTCGCTCGCGCTGCTGTTCACGCACGTCGGTTACATCTCGCCCCTGGGGAGTGCGTCACGCTACGTACTGGTCCTGTTCCCCTGCTTCATCTTCCTCGCGATGTGGCTCTCGACCCGTCGCTGGATGGCGATCGCGTGGCTCTCGGTGAGCGCGATCTTGCTCTTGCTGCTGTTCCAGTTCTGGGCGCGCTGGGGGTTCGTGGGCTGATCAGCTATGCGGGATCTGGCTGAGCCGCCAGCGAGCCGGACCCAGCGCCGGATCGATCGACAAGGCACGGTCGTACCACTGCCGCGCACCGTCGTAGAGCTGCGCGTGCTCGTACTCATTGCCGACGCGGTAGGCGGACATCGCGTACTGCTCGAGGATCGCGTTTTCGAACGTGCCCATCTTGAGCTGGTCGATCGCCGGCAGGCGGTAGCTCGTGAGCAACCGATCGTTCTCCGATGCCATCTCGTCGAGGGTCACATCCTGCGACATCGGCAGCAGCTGAAGGACGAGTCCACGGCTGTAATACCAGTAGCTCGTCTTGAGACTGTCGTCCGGCGCCGCCCAGATCACCCCGATCGGTCGCCCACGGTTCGCGTCGACCAACGCTCTTGTCGTTCCCGAAATACTGTCGAAGCGAGCGAAGGGGAGCACGAGATCCGGGTGACGCTCCCTGAGCTGTCGCATGTACCAGTCGGTGCGGATCAAGCCGAGCATCACGAGCGTGACATCCGGCCGCAGCTGCTCCACCGCCTGCAGGTAAGAGATTGGCAGAACGGTCTCGTCTCCACCGGCGAGCAGGATCGACCCTGGTTCCAAGGTGGCGAGGACGTCGCTCGCGAAATTACGTGCCAGATGGTTCTCGCTCTGGTCGACCATCCGGTAGTTGAACGCGACTCCGCCGAGCACCGCCGCAGCCGCGCCGAGCGCCACAACAGCGCGCGCCGCACTCCGGCGGCCGCGGAGCCCCGCGACCGCGAGCTCGGTCAGGAACACCAGACCGAACGCCATGAGCGGGGCCATCACGACCAGAGACAGCAAGAAAAACCGTTCGAGCACGAAGAGCGTCACTCCGACCGACAGATTGACGTTCGAGTAGATGACGAACAGCGGACCAGCAAACGCGAAACCGACGGTCGCGAACCAGAAGTACCAACGCAGCCGGCGATAGGCGAGGACCGCGCCGAGGGCCGTGAGCGTCCCGTTGACTAATCCGAACGAGTTGAGGAGCGCCGCGACTCGTGCGATCGCGGAACCGCCCTGATATTCCGGTGCGCTGATCAACTGCCCGGTCCCGTAATCGCGACGGAGGAAATGCGCAGCGAGATCGTCGAGGGACGAGATCATCCCCCAGTTCAATGGTGGGCGCTGCGCAGCGGCCCACGGCAGATAGAGATACGGGATCAACCCGAGAGCGCATGCGCCGGCGCAGAACGCGAGCATTCGCGGCCGCGCGAGCAGCACGGCTCGCTGGCGCCACAGGAGGTACAGCACCGCAGGCACCAGCAGCACGATGGTCTGGTGATTGCTCATCCCAAGTCCGCCTAAAAAGGCAGCGAGCACGAGCAAGCGCACTTGGGTTGGCCGCTCCTGCCAAAGGACGAGCACGTAGATCATCGTTGCGGCGATGAGGTTGTTCAGCGGGAACACCTCGATAGCGAGCGACCATTTCCAGAAGAGCGGATTTATCGCGAGCAGGATCGCCATCCCAGCGGACGCCCACCGATTAGTCGTCAGCCGCCACGCCGTCAGGTAGCAGACGCCAACCGTTGCGGCGCCGCAGACGACCGAAAGGAGGTTCACCCGGAAGGGAAGCGGCTCGACTGGCAGCAGCGTGAACAGATGGGCGATGAGGGTGAAAAGCGGATATCCGGGCGGGTGGGCGACGCCGAGCGTGAACGCGACCGTCGCGAACTCGGGCGAGTCGCCGATGACGATGTCGCGCGCCGCGGTCGCTCCGTAGAGGATTGCCGAGGCACCCACCACCGCCCCGCCGACGACCAACGTCCGCCAATCGATCCGTACCGCGGACGCTGGCCGGACTGTAGCTGACTGGCGCAGCCGCGCCTTGTTCGTCCTCGGACTCAGCCTGCGGCGCTCGGCGACGGCAGCGCGCACTACAAAAGACGCGCAGCGGCGAAGGATCCCGAGCCGCTGCTAGGTAGGGCCACCACCGTCGCTCGTCGTAGCAAGGCGCGGTCCAGCCCGCGTTGGTTCGGCGCCTGTGCAACCTCCAGTCGGGTCACCGCGCGGGCCTACCCGATGAATATGCTGCCGTCGCTGACTGGCAGAGTCGGCAAGGCCGATGTGCCGACGGTGAGCTGGAGGCCGTTCGCCGTGACGACGACCGCGAACGGCACGGCAAGGGGCAACGTCCCGTCGCCCATGTCCAGAGTCCCGTTGCCGGAGAACGTCACGCTCCCGTCGACGTTCACCGTTCCCGCGTTCACGTTCCCGACCACGGTGATGTTCTGCTCCTGATTGAGCGGCGTGGTCCCGGTCAACTTGATCTCGAAGTTTCCGAGACCGGAGCCGTCGGAATACACGATGACGCCGATGCCGAAGGTCGCGCTCTGGATCGGCACGCCATTGAAGGACGTGCCCGAATCGAAGTACCCGATCGCCGCCGCAGAGATCTGCGTCTCGGTAACGTCGGTTCCGGTCGCCACGCCGCTCGGTTGGGGCGGGACGATCGCGATCAACAGCGTGAGTGCCGCGACCGCGCCGAGCCGTCTGACCTTCATCGCGATCTCACCTCCATCCTTAGTGCGGCGGATGCCATTGCACGTTCCCCTTGTCGACGGGGTTGTTCGTCGCCTGGATCGGCGGTGTGGGTGTCAGCTCGCAGCCGCTCCAGAGCCCAAGCTTGTCCTTGCCCTGGTTCGGTTCGTCGACGTCGCGCCACCGCACCGTGTACTGGTTTCCGCTCTTGTCGTCGGTGAAGCAGAACCACATCTCCTGCTGGCTGGGATCGACGGCGAGGATCGCGGTCACCTTTCCATCGAGGTGCAGGCGATCATGGTCCAGGTAGTTGAAATGGCCCTTGGCCGTGCTCGGAACGCCGGCGGTACCGCGAGCGTTGCCGCCGAAGTTCGCCTCGCTCTTGTCATCCGTCTTGATCTGTCCGCCCCCGGTCATGAAGCCTTCGTTCTTCTTCACGTTCGTGAAGCTGCAGGTCGCTGTTCCACCCGGAGGCACGTTCACGCTGCAGGTCGTCGAGCCCATCGGAGCGAAGCTCGCGTTGACGCCCTCGCTCACGGTGAACGTGCCGGGGGCGACACCAGAGAAGGTGACAGTGCCGCTACCGGCAACGGTGGAGATGGTCGCGGTCGCGGTCATCGTGCCCGACCTGAGGGTGAAGGTGAAGCTGCCGTTCCCGCCCACGGTGTTCTTGGTCACGACGATCGAGCCCAAGGCCACGTTGCTAAAGCTGCAGCCGCTGGACGCGCCGGGGCTCACCGTGGTGACGCAGCTGGTCGGGCCGACGGCGCTGAAGCTGGCGTTGGCGGCCTCGCTCACGGTGTAGCTGGCGGTCGGGCTGGGCGCGAGGTTGCTGAAGGTGAAGGTCCCGGTGCCGTTGCTGGTCGAGATCGAGCCGGTGGCGCTCACCGTCTCGGGTCCGCCGGTGAGGGTGAAGGTGAAGCTGCCATTCCCGCCGGTGGTGTTCTTGGTCACCACGATCTGACCGCGGGCGTTGTTGGTGAAGCTGCAGTCAGTCTGCATCCCCGCGCTCACCGTCAAGGTGATCGGACCCGAGCCGCTCGGCCCCAGAGGCGGCGGCGGCGGCGGAAGAACCCCGGCGCTGCAGGTCGCGCTCGCGAACACGAAGCCCGAGTCGACGATCTCGCTCAGGGTGAAGGTGCCCGGGGCAAGCGCGCTGAAGGTGGTGCTGCCGGTGTTGTTGGTCGTGGTGACCGTCGCGCTCATGGTGACCGAGTTGCTCAGCACGAAGGTGAAGCTGCCGTTGCCACCCACGGTGTTCTTGGTCACCACCACCGAGCCCAAGGCCACGTTGCTAAAGCTGCAGCCGCTGGGCGCGCCCGCGCTCACGGTGACCGCGCAGCTGGTCGGCCCCATCGCGCTGAAGCTGGCGTTGGCGGCCTCGCTCACGGTGTAGCTGGCGGTCGGGCTAGGCGGAAGGTTGCTGAAGGTGGCGGTGCCGGTTCCACCGACGGTCGTGATCGTCGCGGCCGCGCTGGCCGAGTTTGGCCCGCCGGAAAGCGTGAAGGTGAAGACGCCCTGACCGCCGGTGGTGTTCTTGGTCACCACGACCGAGCCGTTGGCGTTGTTGGTGAAGCTGCAGGGGAACGAGCCACCTGCTGGTATGACGGCGACACATGTCGTAAACCCGCTCGGTGTGAAGCTGGCGTTGGCGCCCTCGCTGACCGTGTACGTGGCGCCAGGGGTGAGACCGCCAAAGGTAGCCGTGCCGCTCGCGGACATGGTCGTGCCGCTCGTCGAGATCGTCGCGGTGGCGCTCACCGACTCAGGGCCGCCGGTGAGGGTGAAGGTGAAGCTGCCCGTGCCGCCCACGGTGTTCTTGGTCACGACGATCGAGCCCAAGGCCACGTTGCTAAAGCTGCAGCCGCTGGACGCGCCGGGGCTCACCGTGGTGACGCAGCTGGTCGGGCCGACGGCGCTGAAGCTGGCGTTGGCGGCCTCGCTCACGGTGTAGCTGGCGGTCGGGCTGGGCGCGAGGTTGCTGAAGGTGAAGGTCCCGGTGCCGTTGCTGGTCGAGATCGAGCCGGTGGCGCTCACCGTCTCGGGTCCGCCGGTGAGGGTGAAGGTGAAGCTGCCATTCCCGCCGGTGGTGTTCTTGGTCACCACGATCTGACCGCGGGCGTTGTTGGTGAAGCTGCAGTCAGTCTGCATCCCCGCGCTCACCGTCAAGGTGATCGGACCCGAGCCGCTCGGCCCCAGAGGCGGCGGCGGCGGCGGAAGAACCCCGGCGCTGCAGGTCGCGCTCGCGAACACGAAGCCCGAGTCGACGATCTCGCTCAGGGTGAAGGTGCCCGGGGCAAGCGCGCTGAAGGTGGTGCTGCCGGTGTTGTTGGTCGTGGTGACCGTCGCGCTCATGGTGACCGAGTTGCTCAGCACGAAGGTGAAGCTGCCGTTGCCACCCACGGTGTTCTTGGTCACCACCACCGAGCCCAAGGCCACGTTGCTAAAGCTGCAGCCGCTGGGCGCGCCCGCGCTCACGGTGACCGCGCAGCTGGTCGGCCCCATCGCGCTGAAGCTGGCGTTGGCGGCCTCGCTCACGGTGTAGCTGGCGGTCGGGCTAGGCGGAAGGTTGCTGAAGGTGGCGGTGCCGGTTCCACCGACGGTCGTGATCGTCGCGGCCGCGCTGGCCGAGTTTGGCCCGCCGGAAAGCGTGAAGGTGAAGACGCCCTGACCGCCGGTGGTGTTCTTGGTCACCACGACCGAGCCGTTGGCGTTGTTGGTGAAGCTGCAGGGGAACGAGCCACCTGCTGGTATGACGGCGACACATGTCGTAAACCCGCTCGGTGTGAAGCTGGCGTTGGCGCCCTCGCTGACCGTGTACGTGGCGCCAGGGGTGAGACCGCCAAAGGTAGCCGTGCCGCTCGCGGACATGGTCGTGCCGCTCGTCGAGATCGTCGCGGTGGCGCTCACCGACTCAGGGCCGCCGGTGAGGGTGAAGGTGAAGCTGCCCGTGCCGCCCACGGTGTTCTTGGTGACCACGATCGAGCCGCGGGCGTTGTTCGCGAAGGGACAGACAAACGCCTGGCCCGCCACAACCATCGCCGAGCATGTGGTCACGTTGGCGACAGGCACGAAGTCAGCGTTCGCGCCTTCGGTCACGGCGTAGCTGCCTGGAGCGAGCCCGGAGAACGTGGCGGTGCCTGTCCCGGCCGTGGTGGGGCCGCTCGTCGAGAGCGTCACCGTGGCGCTCACCGTCTCGGGTCCGCCGGTGAGGGTGAACGTGAAGCTGCCGTTCCCACCGACGGTGTTCTTGGTCACCACCACCGAGCCACGCAGGTCGTTGGTGAACGTGCACATGGTCGTGCCCCCGGACTCGACCGTGGCACTGCACTGTGTTGCGCCTGCCGGGTAGAAGCTTCCGGGTACCGATTCGGAGACTGAATACAAACCAGGCGCAAGGCCGGTGAAGCTCGTGGTCCCGACGAAGGCGGTCGTGGTGATCGTTGCGGTCTGGGAGACGTTCTCAGGCCCGCCGGTGAGCGTGAAGGTGAACGATCCATCCCCGCCGTACGTGTTCTTGGTGATCAGGATCTGACCTCGCTTCTTGTCCGTGAATGAACAGGTGGGCGGCGGCGAGCCGCCGCTCACAACAGCGGGGCAGGTCGTCGGGCCAACCGCGTAAAAGCTGCTGGGAACGGTCTCGGACACGTCGTACGAGCCGACGGCCAGGGCGCTGAACGTCGTCGTGCCGGTCCCCAGAATCGTGTTGATCGTCGCGGACATCGTTACGCTCTGTGGCCCACCGGTCAGTGTGAACGTGAAGCTGCCATCGCCGCCCTGCGCGCTCTTTGTCACGACGACCGAACCACTGGCCGCATCGCTGAAGGCGCAGGAGCCGCTCGTGGTTCCCATTGGAATGGCGACGGTGACCGTGGCGCTGGTGCCGCTCGTACCGGGCGAGCAGCTCGCGCTCAGCAGCACGAAGCTCGACGGGACGATCTCCGTGATCGCGTACGTGCCCGGGGCCACCGTGAACGTCGTGGCGCCCGCGCCTGTCGTGACGTTCCCGGTCGTGCTGATGGTGAACGTCGCGGGCAGCCCGCTCCCGGTGCCGCCATTCGTGTTGAACGTGAAGGTGCCGTTGCCGCCCTGAGTGTTCTTCGTGACCGTGAGCGTCGCGCGCTTGGTGTCGCTGTAGCTGCAGCTCGATGTTCCGCCCGAGGCGACCGCGACCGTGACAGTCGGACTCATCCCTATCGGCGCGGGACAACCGGCGCCGCTAAGCACGAAGTCCGCCGGCACTTGCTCGGTGATCGTGTACGTCCCGGCGTTGACCGCGAACGTCGCCGACCCGACGCCTGCCGTAAGCGGGCCTGTCGTCGTGATGCTGAACGTCGCAGGCGGCCCGCCCGGGCCGTCGCTGGTAGTGAACGTGAAGACTCCGTTGCCGCCGACCGTGTTCTTGGTGACCACGAGGGTCCCACGGGCCGCGGCCACGACCGTGAAGGCGTTGAGCGTGACGAAGTGCGTGGAGTTTTTCTGCACCTTGATCTGCCACTGACCCGGGGTCGTTAGCGGACACGCTTGACCGGTCGAGTCGTAATTCGCGAGCAGGTTCCACGGATCGCCGCTCGCGCCCGGTGGGTACTGAAGGAACGAGCCGGCAGGACTGGGCAGCCGTCCGACCGAGCTCGTATCGGGCTGGTCGCTTCCAGTCGTGTTGTGGCACGTCGCGGTCAGATCGGTGAATCCGGTTGGGATCCAGATCGTGCTGTAGTCGGTCTGGCTCTGCTGCACGCCCTGGATCACGACGTAGGCGGTGTCTCCGCTGGAGTACTGGGTCGCCGTCGTCGAGAGGCTCGAGTCGGTGTATGCGGTCGCCTTCGCAACGTCGAAGGCCAAATGATCCGTGTTGGTGATCGTGCCGGTGCAGGTGGTGTCGGTCGCGGAGTACTGGTTGATGGTGAACGTCCAGTCGCTCGCGTTCGAGACCGGGTCCGTGCTCTGGACCGTGTACGTGTTGCTGGCTCCGGTGAAAGGGGCGGTGCCGCACGAGAACGACCCGTGGGGCGTGCCAGCGGCGTCAGTGACCACGACCTTGTAGTGCGTTCCCGCCGGGGTCACGTTGGCATCGGGATAGATCACGTCGCCCGACGTGTAGATGTAGTTCTCCTGCCCGGTGGCGTTGACCTGACGCAGCCGCATGAAGTTGACGGCGCCGATCGTGTACGTCGGCGTCGGACCCGGTGGGGGCGTCGCGGTCGGGGCGGGTGTCGGCGGCGGCGTCACCGGCGCACCGAGCGCCTTCGCGACGTTAATGCGTCCGAAGGATCGCCCCGCGATCGGATCGGTCGCCCCGCGAATCTGCGCCGACGCGGCGCTGTTGCTCTTCCCGCTCGCGATCAGAAGCGCTGCGAGGCCGGCCGTCTCGGCCGCGGCCGGGGATGTCCCGCTGATCTTCACGTAACTGGCGGCCGGCGCGGTCGCGTAGATGTCGACGCCCGGGGCGGCGACGGCGGCGCTGCCGGTGTTGCTGATCGCGGTGACCGCGTCATTCGCGTCGGTGGCGGCAACCCCGATCACGTTGGCCATCCCCGCCGGATAAGAAGCGGCGGTGGAGCCCTGGTTACCCGCGGCGGCGATGACGATCGCGCCCTTGCTCCACGCGTAGTTGACCGCGTCCTGCAGCGCCGAGGAGAACGCGGTGCTGCTGAAGCTCATGAGGATGACCTGCGCACCGTTGTCGGCGGCCCACAAAACTCCGGAGACGACATCGCTGTCCCAGCCGGTGCCGTCGGTATGAAGCACCTGCACCGGTACGACACTGGCGCCGCTGAAGGCGACGCCCGCCATCCCGACAAGGTTGTTCACGTTCGCCGCCGCGATCCCAGCCACCTCGGTGCCGTGACCGTTCAGGTCGGTGGTGGCGACCCCGCCGACGAAGCTCGTGCCCAGCGAAAGGCGGCCGATCAGATCGGGCTGCGTGGCATCGATTCCCGTGTCGAGAACGGCGATCTTCGCCGAGCCAAGGATCGGAATGACCCCGTAGGCCTTGTCCCACGAGATCTTCGGCAGGGCCCATTGCTGGGCGTACAGCGGATCGTTGGGGGATCCCGCCGCGGTCACACGGTGGGCGGGCTCGGCGGACCGGACCAAGGGGTGTCGTGCATACGCGGTGAGAACCGCTTCTTGCGCGGCGGCGGGCACCTCGACCACACGCAGGCCGAGCTGGGCGTGTTCCCGCATCGATGCGCCGCCGGTGGCCTTGATCGCGGCATCGACCTCCGACCTCAAGACTCCCGGCTTGAATCTCACGAGGATCGGGACCGTCTCTTCGGTCGACGCGCTGCCGGAAGTCGCTGTGGGGATCGCGCTATCGGTCGGGGTAACGGGGCTCTGCGGGGCGGCGAAGGCCATGGACGGGGCCGCGGATATGAAGTTAAAGAGGAGCAGCAGGAGAAGACGCGTTGACCAACGCGGCGCCAGCCGTGAAGCCCCCTGGTCCCCCATCCGGTCGGCCACCGTAGGGGCGCCGGGTTGAGAAGAGCTTTGGGAGATCGTTAAGGAACGTCAGCAGCCACGTTACGGACCGGTCATTACCGTTACTCGGTCTTAAGGCCCCCCATGCTTTCGAGGCCACAACAGATCTTGACAGTTCGGCCGCGGGCCGGCCGAGCGTGGAAGCGGCCGGGGCGCTACCCGTTACAGCTGCAGCCGCCACCCATCGCCGGATTGCGCACGAGGAAGCCCGTGCCTTCGGGTCCGTCGACCCACTCGATCTTCGCGCCGTCGCAGTACGGCGCACTCACCTGGTCGACCGCCACGCGTATACCGCCGACGTCTTTCACGGTGTCGGCATCCTCCGGCGTCGCGTCGAACGCGAGGCCGTACTGATATGAGCAGCACGTCTTTCCCATCACGTAGAGGCGGAGGAGCGCGCGCTTGGGATCGCCGCCTTGCAGCTCACGGACCTTGGTGGCGGCCTCCGGTGTCATCTCGATGGTGCCGGTCTCGAGCATGATCAACCTCCTCGCGTCGCTTCAATCCTAGACCACGTCGGACGTGAGAAGGTCGTCGTTCGTTTCGCGGCGGCGGACCAGACGCGCGCCACCTTGTTCGACTACTACGACGGCGGGCCGCGGCACCATGTTGTAGTTGCTCGCCATCGCAAGGTGGTACGCGCCCGAGACGGGGACCGCTACGAGATCTCCCGCGACCGGACGCGGCATGCGAACCTCGCGAATGAGCACATCACCCGATTCGCAGTAGCGCCCCGCGATCGCGAACGTGGCCTCGGCGGGGTCCTGCATGCGATTGGCGAGCACGGCGGTGTATTCCGCACCGTAAGCGGTCGGTCGGATGTTGTCCGCCATGCCGCCGTCGACGGCGACGTATGTGCGGACGCGCGGGAGCTCCTTTACTGAGCCGACGCGATACAGGGCGATACCCGAGGTCGCCACGAGCGCGCGGCCTGGCTCGATCGCGAGGTCGGGGGGCCGGGCGAAGCCATGCAGGCGCGACGACTCGGCGACCATCCGCGCCACCTCGCGTGCGATTCCCGGTCCATCGACCACCGGATCGCCCGGGCGGTAGCGGACCGCATATCCGCCGCCGGGACTGATCTCACGGATGTCAGCGCCGAGCCGCGCGATCTCCTGCGCGACGGCAAAGACGCGCTCGATGGACGCGGCGTATGGCTCGAGCTCGCCGATCTGAGATCCGATATGGGCGTGAAGGCCCCGGAGGTCGAGCGCAGGACGGGAGAGCACCGCTCGCGCAGCGGCGCCAACGACGTCCGGGCCGAATCCGAACTTCGTGTCCACCGCGCCGGTCTGAAGGTGGGTGTGAGTGTGCGCGGTGACGCCCGGGCTCACGCGGAGCAGGACGGCCTGGCGCACCCCCGCAGCGGTCGCGCGATCAGCGAGCCGGCCGATCTCCTCGAGGTTGTCGATGACCACGCGGCCCACCCGCAGCCGCAGCGCCATCTCGAGCTCGTCTTCGGTCTTGTTGTTCCCGTGGAACGAAATTCGTTCCGACGCGAAGCCGGCGAGCGCCGCGGTGTGAAGCTCGCCACTCGAGACCACGTCGAGGCCGAGCCCTTCCTCCGCCGCGAGCCGCAGGATCCAGGGCGCGCAGTACGCCTTCGCCGCGTAACAGACCGTGGTCCGGGCCGGGTAACCGGCGAGCGCGGTGCGGAACGCGCGGGCGCGAGCGCGGATGGTGGCCTCGTCGTAGACGTAGAGCGGCGTGCCATAGCGTCCCGCCAGCTCGACCAGGTCGCTACCACCGACGGCGAGATGTCCGGTGGGGCTGACGTTCGCCGTGTCGGGGAAGATCCCTTCGGTGAGCGTCATGGGCCTTCTTTGTGCGCGAGGCGACGAAGGAGCTCGGGGCTGAAGTCCCCGCTCGCCACCTCCTCCGCCGGACCGCGTAGCCAGATCTCGCCGTCGTCGGCGATGCGCACCTCGAGCTCGCCGCCGGGCATCGTGACGACGACCTCGCGATCGATCAGCCCGGCCCGGTGCGCCGCGGCCGCCGCCGCGCAGCTGCTTGTGCCCGACGCGAGCGTGTATCCCGCGCCGCGCTCCCAGATCCGGATCGCGAGGTCGCGCCTCGAGCGCACCTGCGCGAACTGGACGTTGGTCCGATTCGGGAACGCAGGGTGGCGCTCGACGAGTGGACCGAGCCGTGGGACATCGACCGCCGCGACGTCGTCGACGAGAACGACACAGTGCGGATTGCCGAGCGAGACGACCGTGACCCCTACACGTCCGCCTCCGATCTCGAGCTCGTCGACGTCGGCGAAGGTGGCGCGGCCCATGCCGGCGGTCACCCTTGCCACCCGATCGCCGTCCATCTCGAGCCGGACCGTCACGATCCCGCCCGCGGTGCGGATCCGGAACCGTTCGCGATCGGTGATGCCATGCTCGCGGAGGTATTTGGCGAAGATGCGAATGCCGTTGCCGCTCTTCTCCGCCGACGTCCCATCCGGGTTGAAGATCCGTAGACCGAAGTCGGCACCGTCGGCGTCGTCGGTCGCGAGGATGCCGTCGGAGCCAACGCCGAAATGGCGATCGCAGATCACCCGCACGGCCTCGGGGGTCAGATCGAAAGGAAGCGCCCTCGGGTCCAGGACGAGGTAGTCGTTCCCGAGCCCGTGCGATTTCACGAACTGCGTCACGCGGACCGGCGCTAGCGATCCTGCTTGAGCTGCGGCACGCGTGCGAGGATCAGGCCGAGGCCAGCCAGCACGACGGCAGCCGCGCCCGCGACCGCCGCAGGCGCGCCAAAGAGGATCGCCGCACCGCCGAGGATCGGACCATTGAGGACGCGCATGCCCTGCGTGCCGAACGTATACGCGCCCATGACTCGGCCGCGGAGCGCGTCCGGCGCCGACAGCTGGATCTTCGTATTCGTCAGCGACTGCGTGAGCACCGCCGATGCGCCGACGACGAGCAAAAGCAGGAACGAGAGCGTGTAGTTCGTCGAGAAGGCGAAGACGAGCACGGCGGCCATCTCCACCGCCGCCGCGCCAACGACGAAGCGACCGCTGTGCGTGCGGTCGCGCGCGTAGGCGAGATACATCGCGGCACCGACGGCGCCGATGCCGCTGCCGACCAAGAGAAACGCATACCCAAGATCGCCGACGTGGAGCACATCGTGAGCGAACAGAACCACGAACGAGTTGAAGGTGTGGCCGAGGAAGATCACACCGAGCATCTCGACGACGATGAGCGAGCTGATGAACGAACGCGCCCGCACGAAGCGCAGGCCGTCGCGAAGCGAGCTACGGATCGGAATGGACTCCTGAGCGGCGAGAGGCGGTACGCGTACGACCGCGAGGAAGACGAGCAGCGGGACGAAGGTCGCCGCGTTGACGAGGAATCCCCAGCCCGGCCCGAAGAGCACGACGATCAGACCGGCGACGGCGGGTCCGACGACCTGCGAGAACTGCCGCGCGGTGGAGTTGAGGCTGACCGCCGAGAGAAGGTTCGCGCGCCCGACCATCGCGTGGACGAGCGTCTGCTGCGCCGGACCGCCTATCGCGCCCGCGAAGCCGTGCAGCAACAGGAGGCCGAACAGCCACCCGGTGCTGACGAAGCCGGCGAGTGTCGCCCACGCGACGGTCGTCGCGGCGGCCATGAGGAGGAGCTGAGCGACGATCTGTACCTTCCGGTTGTCGTAGCGGTCGGCGAGCACGCCGCCGTAGAGCGAGAAGAACGTGAACGGGACCCAGTGGGCGAACACCATCATCCCCAGCCAGAACGGCGCGGCTGTTCCCGCCAGCTGGTAGACGAGCACGTTGCGGATCACGTTCTCCATCCCGTCGCCCGTGGAGCTGATCCAGCTCGTTATCCAATACCACCGAAAGACCGGAACGCCGAGCGCATCGAATTGGATCCGTCGCGGCGCCGGCGCATCCACGCCGGCGCCCAGTTCTACTTCGAGGGCATCGGCTCTCTGTTCCGCCAAATCACGCCAGAGAGTAGGTGACTCACTGCCGTACGGCCGGACGCGGGTCCTGCCCCGGGGTCGGGGCCGCGCGCTCGCCTACCGGTCCGCTTCGCCGCAGTGGGAACCGTTCGTCGGCGACGCGGCCGGCATGACGGCTCGCGCGCAACCCGCTCCCCCGTGTCACCCGCGTCCGGCCCGCCGCCTCAAGGCGTGATGAACAGTTGCGTGACCATGCGACCGTACGCCCCCGCGTTGATGACTCCGATCCCGATCCGAGTGAATTCGGGTCGGAGGATGTTCTCGCGATGTCCCGGTGAATCCATGAGCGCACGGTGAGCGACCGCGACGGACTGCGCGTACGCGAGGTTCTCGCCGGCTCTGGTGTAGGTGATGCCGGCCGCCTTCAAGCGATCGAACGGCGATCCGGAGACCGGTGACTGATGTCCGAAGTACTTGAGCTTGAACATCTCTTCCGAGTGAGCGCGCGCGACCGGCACGAGACCGTCGTCCCACACGAGCGCGGCGAGCCCGCGCTGCGCGCGTTCCTGATTGACCAGACCGAAAAGCTCGCCCTCCGCGACGGCATCGGTCGAGAGCGAGAGCCCGTCGGGGAGGTCGAGCTTTTCGGTGTCCTCCTCGCCGAGCTTCGTGACGAGAAGCGGTCCGCCTCCGAGCTGGCTGGTGAACGCGGCGATCTGGGGCTGATAGGTCTGGACCTGGTCATTGACGATGCGCGCGGTTCGGCTGTCCTCGACCGCGGCCTTGATCTCGCTCGAGACCGGGAGCGCCTCGATCGCAAGGACGAGAACCGCGACGATGAAGAACGTGCGCCCGACCGAAGGGATGATGCCGAGGGTGCGGTCGATGAGGTTGAGCGAGCTCTTACGGAGCGCGGCGACGATCGGACGGACAGCCGCGTACCCCGTCGCGGCAAAAAGCATCTCAACGACCGCGATGATCCCGACGAAAGCGATCGTCGTTTCGAGCTGCTTGGGCAGCCGGACGAAGACGTCCAGCGCCTTCGCTACAGGACCTTCGAAGGCGATCGCCGCCGCGGCCGCGAGGATCCACGAGGCGAGGCTGTAGCTCGTCGCGACGAAGCCGGCGCGGTATCCGCTCCAGGCCGCGAATCCGACGAGCGCCAACACAACGATGTCGATCGGGCTGAAGGGCAGGTCGGTCACGCGCCAAGGATGCTAGACGCCGCCCGCTTCAGGCGATGCCGCGCACCTCCCCGGTCGCGAGAAGGTCCCGAAGGTACCGGCCCGTAAAGGAGCGGCGCACACGAGCGACCGCTTCGGGCGTGCCCTCGGCGATGACCTCGCCGCCGGCCTTGCCGCCTTCAGGACCGAGATCGATCACGTGATCGGCCGTCTTCACGACGTCAAGGTTGTGCTCGATCACGACGACCGTGTTTCCCGCATCCACGAGACGATGGAGCACGTCGAGGAGCCGCTCCACGTCCGCGAAGTGCAGACCGGTCGTCGGCTCGTCGAGGATGTAGAGGGTCTTCCCCGTCGCGCGGCGGGAAAGCTCAGTCGCGAGCTTGATGCGCTGCGCCTCGCCACCTGAGAGCGTCGTCGCGGGCTGTCCCAGGTGGATATAGCCGAGTCCGACGTCGTTCAGCGTGCGCAGCTTCTGCTCGCAGGCCGGGACGTTGGTAAAGAACGCGAACGCCTCCTCGACGGTCATCTCCAGGACGTCGGCGATGCTCTTGCCTTTGTAGTGGATCTCGAGCGCCTCGCGGTTGTATCGCTTGCCGCCGCAGACCTCACACGGTACGTAGACATCTGGAAGGAACTGCATCTCGATCTTGATGATCCCGTCGCCGGCGCACGCCTCGCAGCGTCCACCCTTCACGTTGAAGGAGAAGCGGCCCGCGGTGTAGCCGCGCAGGCGCGCCTCGGGGACAGCCGCGAACAGCTCGCGGATCGGCGTGAAGAGCCCGGTGTAGGTGGCGGGATTCGATCGCGGCGTCCGGCCGATTGGCGACTGATCGATGTCGATGACTTTGTCGATGTTCTCGACTCCATCGATGCGGTCGTGATCGCCTGGACGCTCTTTCGCTCGCGAGATGATCTGCGCGAGCCGCCGGTAGAGGATCTCGTTGACGAGCGTGCTCTTCCCCGAGCCCGACACGCCCGTGATCGCGATGAAGAGACCGAGCGGGATCCGGACGTCGATGTCCTTGAGGTTGTGCTCGCGCGCCCCCCGCACGATGATCGCTTCGGGCTTGGGCTTGCGCCGGCGCGTCGGTACCGGGATGCGCCGCCGCCCCGAGAGATAAGCGCCGGTGATCGATCGCGGCTCCCGAAGAATGTCGTCGATCGTGCCCTCGGCGACGACCTCGCCGCCATGCTCCCCTGCTCCAGGACCGATGTCGACGATCCAGTCGGCGGTGCGGATGGTCTCCTCGTCGTGCTCGACGACAAGGATGGTGTTCCCCAGATCGCGCATCCCGAGCAGGGTGCGGATGAGCCGGGCGTTGTCCCGCTGGTGCAGGCCGATCGAGGGTTCGTCGAGGATGTAGAGCACCCCCATCAGGCCTGAACCGATCTGTGTAGCGAGCCGGATCCGCTGCGCTTCTCCACCGGAAAGTGTCGTCGCCGATCGGTCGACTGTCAGGTAGTCGAGCCCCACGTCGACGAGAAAGCCGAGACGCGTACGGATCTCCTTGAGGACCTGACGGGCGATCCTGCGCTCGCGCACGCCGAGCCCGCCGCGCTCTCGCTCGAGCGAGGTCACCCAGTCGAGCACCTCGTTCACGGTGAGCGCGGTCACCTCTGCGATGCTCCGGTCGCCGATCGTCACGGCGAGCGCTTCGGGCTTGAGGCGCTTGCCCTTGCAGGTCGGGCATGGCCGCTCGCTCATGTACCGCTCGATGTCGGCGCGGATGTAGTCGGAGGTCGTCTCCCGATACTGACGGTCGAGCCATGGGAGAACGCCTTCCCATTCGTACTCGTACGAGCGCTTCTGGCCACTCCGGTTCTCGTACGTCAGCTTGAGCGCGTCCTCGGTCCCGTTGAGGATCGCGTCGATCGCCTTCTTCGACAGCGCCTTGACCGGCGTGTCGAGCGAGAACTTGAACTTGCGCGAGAGCCCCTCGAGGATCGCCATGCGGTACTGCGCGGTTCCGCTCGACTTCTGCCACGGCAGCACCGCGCCCTGACTCAGTGAGATGTCCGGGTTACCGAGAACGAGATCGGGATCGGGCTCGAGCTTGGTCCCAAGACCGGTGCACGCAGGGCAGGCGCCGTGCGGCGAGTTGAACGAGAACGTGCGCGGCTCGATGTCGCCGATCGAGAAGTCGCCCTCCGGGCACGCCAGCCGCTCCGAGAAGAGCCGCTCCTCGCCTTTCCCTTCGGCGCTCGCGACAAGTGCCAGCCCCTCACCAAGCCGAAGGGCGGTCTCGACGGAGTCCGTCAGTCGAGACCGCTCCGACTCCGCCTCGGCGCCGCGCCGCACAACAAGGCGGTCCACGACGACCTCGACGCTGTGCTTTTTCATCTTGTCGAGCGTGATGTCGTCCGAGAGATCGCGAACGATACCGTCGACCCGCACGCGCGCGAACCCGCCGCGCCGCGCGGTCGCGAAGAGCTGCTGGTGCTCGCCCTTGCGGTCGCGGACGAGCGGGGCGAGCACGAGGATGCGCGAGCCTTCGGGCAACGCGCCGATCTGGTCGACGATCTCCTGCACCGTCTGCGCGACGATCGGGATCCCGTGCGTCGGGCAGTGCGGGACGCCGACGCGGGCGAAGAGCAGCCGCATGTGGTCGTAGATCTCTGTGACGGTCCCGACGGTCGACCGTGGGTTGCGGGTCGATCCCTTCTGGTCGATCGACACCGCCGGAGAGAGACCCTCGATGAAATCGACGTCGGGCTTCTCCATCTGGCCGAGGAACTGGCGCGCATATGCCGACAGCGACTCGACGTACCGACGCTGGCCCTCCGCGTAGATCGTGTCGAACGCGAGCGAGGACTTTCCCGATCCCGAGAGACCGGTGATCACGACCATCTTGTCGCGTGGGATGCGGACATCGATGTTCTTGAGGTTGTGCTCCCTCGCGCCTTTGACGTGGATATGGTCGAGCGGCATCAGGCGACCGTCGTGGGACGCGTTACCGGAGCGCGAAGGACGCGCTGAACGAGCCACAGGTAAATGAGCCAGATCGGGAGCGCGGCGAGACCGCCGCCGAGCGCTTCACCCGCACCCTGGCGAAACGTCCCCGGCACATTCACCACGGCGAACGAGAGCGCCTGGTAGATGCCCGTCGGAAGCAAGGCAATCGTCGCGATACCAAAGATCGCGGTCCCGAGGATCAAATAGGAGCGAAAGAGCAGGCTCTCGCGCTCCGGTGCCGGCGAGAGCGCACGCCGCGCCCACCAGTGCGCGCCCCAGAAGATGCCGCCGAAGACGAGGAAGGTCACGCCCCGGACGAGGTCCTCGCCCTGCTGACGTAGCCGATCGTCGGGCACGGGCGCGAACGTGCCCGGCGGCCCAGGGAACGGCGGGCACGTTTGGCCGGGCGGGCAGACCTGAACGGGGAAGGCGGGCTCGATCTGCGGGCGCGGACCGCCGTAGATGACCTCCAGCCCGAACGCCGCGGACAGAACGTACGCGACGACGCCCGCGAGCCCGACGGCGAAGACCACGACTCCCGCCAGCGACGCCAGATAGAGGTAGACCCGCATCAAGCCGCCAAGTGAGAGATCGATGCCCTCGCGACCGCGCTGCAGGAACAGCACGACGAGGAGGACGATCCCGCCCAGCACGGCGAGGGCGGTCAGCACGCCCAACAGCATGGCCTAGCCTAGGGCCCGCGCCGGCGGCGGCGCTGGCCCGCGCGCACCACGCGGGTCGTGGTGCGCACCGGCTCAGCGGCCGCGTCGAGGCTCTCGGGCCCCTGCTCGAGCACGAGGATTCCGCGCAGCTCGACGACCTCGTCGCGAAGGGCCGCGGCCCGCTCGAACTCGAGCTCTTTTGCGGCTTGCTTCATCTGCGACTCCAGATCCTTGATGACGCGAACGAGCTCGTCCTTGGGCAGGGATCCGGCGGCGATCGGCCGGCGCGCCTTCTCGTTGATACCCTCGACGCCGGCGACGTCGCGCAGCCTCAGGCCGATGTCACGGATGGCCTTCACGATCGTCTGCGGCTCAATCCCGTGCTCGAGGTTGTAGGCGAACTGCAGCTCGCGGCGGCGCTCGGTCTCGTCGATCGCGGCGCGCATCGATGCCGTGACGCGGTCCGCGTACATGATCACGCGGCCCTCGACGTGGCGCGCGGCGCGCCCGATGACCTGGATGAGTGAGCCCTCCGACCGGAGGTACCCCTCCTTGTCCGCGTCGAGGATCGCGACCAGCGTGACTTCCGGAAGGTCGATGCCCTCGCGCAGCAGGTTCACACCGACGACGACGTCGTACACGCCGAGCCGTAGATCGCGCAGGATCTCGACGCGCTCGAGCGTTTCGATCTCCGAGTGGAGGTAGTGGACCTTGACGCCCATCTCTCTGAGGTAGTCCGCGAGGTCCTCCGCCATCTTCTTGGTGAGCGTGGTGACGATCGCCCGCTGCCCGCGCTCGACGCGGATATTGATCTCGGCGAGCAGGTCGTCGATCTGTCCCTCGGTCTTGCGGACCTCGACCTCCGGGTCGATCAGCCCGGTCGGCCGGATGATCTGTTCGACGATCTTCGGTGAGTGCTCGATCTCGTAAGGGCCCGGCGTCGCCGAGACATAGATCGCCTGATCAAGGCGCTGCTCGAACTCCTCGAACGTCAGAGGGCGGTTATCGAGCGCGCTCGGCAGCCGGAAGCCGTACTCGACGAGGATCTCCTTCCGTGAGCGGTCGCCACCGTACATGCCACGCACCTGGGGCAGCGAGATGTGCGACTCGTCGATGAACGCGAGGAAGTCCGGCGGGAAGTAGTCGAGTAGGGTCCACGGCCGGCTCCCCGCAGGCCGCCGGGCAAGATGCCGCGAGTAGTTCTCGACGCCGTGGCACGTACCGGTCTCGCGGAGCATCTCGAGATCGAAATTCGTCCGTTGGCGTAGCCGCTGCGCCTCGAGCAGCCGCCCGGCGTTCTCGAGCTCGGCGACGCGGTCCACCAGCTCCGCCTCGATGTCCTTGAGCGCCTCCATCAACTTCTCGCGCGGTGTCACGAAGTGGCGCGCGGGATAGATGTCGATCCGATCACGGTCGGCGAGGACCTCGCCCGTGAGCGGATCGAGCTCGGTGATCCTCTCGACGTCGTCGCCGAAGAACTCGACCCGGACCGCGAGGTCCTCGTATGCGGGCTGCACCTCGAGGGTGTCGCCGCGGACCCGGAACTTGCCGCGCGTCAGATCGCTGTTGGTGCGCTCGTACTGGACATCGACGAGATGCCGGAGGACCGTGTCTCGCCGCACCCGCTCGCCCTTGTTCAGGCGAACGGTCACCGCGCCGTAGTCGACCGGCGCGCCGAGACCGTAGATGCACGAGACCGATGCGACGATGACGACATCGCGGCGCTCGAAGAGCGACCTCGTCGCGGCATGTCGCATCTTGTCGATCTCTTCGTTCCGGGAGCTGTCCTTCTCGATGTAGACATCGCTCCGCGGGATGTACGCCTCGGGCTGGTAGTAGTCGTAATAGGAGACGAAGTACTGGACCGCGTTTTCGGGGAAGAACTCCTTGAACTCCCCGTAGAGCTGCGCGGCAAGGGTCTTGTTGTGCGCGAGGACGAGCGCCGGCCGTCCGGCTTCGGCGATGACCTTCGCCATCGTCACGGTCTTGCCGGAGCCGGTGACGCCGCGGAGCGTTACATGGCGTTCGCCTGCGGTCAGCGCGTCGAGCAGGCCGGCGGAGGCGTGCGGTTGGTCACCTGCGAGATCCCAGGGCAACGCGAGCCGAAACGGCGCCTTCGCCGTCGGTCGATCGAGCGGGATCTGCAGCGTCTCCCCAGAAGGCATGCGAGCTCACATTCTAGAACAGGTGTTCTGGTACCAATGGCGGGTCACCGCCTAGTCCCATTGTCGCGCATCAACACGGGTATGACTCCCGTTCAGTTGTCACGGCTTGCTACAGTTCGCGGCCGACTACTGCGCGCAGAGGAAGGAAAGAGTGGAAGATCGTTCGCGCCGGCGTGCCCGGCTCGTGCTCATCGCTGGAGTTTTGCTCGCCGCTATCGCCGGCATGTTCACGTTCTTCTATGCCCAGACAACGAAGGCCGAGGCGCCGGCTCCCATCCCGACGACGGCCGTCATCGTCGCGGCGCGGGAGATCCCACCGAAGACGCAGATCACCTCGGCCGACCTCAAGCTCGTGCGGATCAACTCCGAGGCCGTCCCGCCCGCGGCGGTTTCCGATCCTGCTCAGGTGGTCGGCAAGATCACGATCACCACGATCTCGGTCGGAGAGCCGATCCTCTTGAGCAAGCTAGCCGGCGCGAACGGCGCCGCGTTCGTGGTGATCCCGATTGAGGCGCTCGGCGCGAACGGAGCGATACAGCCGAACACGCCGCAATACCGAGCGATGTCGATCAGCGTGGCCGACGCACTCGCCGCGGGTGGCAACATCCAGGCGGGCGACACGGTGGATCTTCTCTACACCCTGAACTTCGACCCCGGGAAGTACATCGTCAACCCCAGCCCCACCAAGAACACCGCCGACGTCAGCGCTCGCCTGGTTATCGAGCGCGTGCCGATCCTCGCGCGCAACCTGAGCGTCTACGTGATCCGGACGGACGCCACGATGTCCGAGAGAATCGGCTACCTCATGGCGGCCGGTGGACAGATGCAGCTGATCTTGCGCGCGCCAAAGGACGACCGCGCTACGGGTACGGCCGGCCAGAGCTTCGACACGGTCACACAAGAGTTCAAGTTCCACATCCCGACGAAGATCAGCGGCTAGCTGCCGCAAGCCGGTCCCACGCGTCGCGGACGCGCTCGCGAGTTCGGTCGCGGTCGCCGTCGTTCTCGATGACGACGTCGGCCGCGGCGCGGAATTGATCCTCGCTCAGTTGATTCGCTAGCCGCAGCTCGACTTCGCCTGGTCGCATGCCCCGCTTGGCCAGGCGATCGATGAGAACCTTTCGCGGCGCCACCACGATCCAGATCTGGTTGCACGCCTTCCGAAGGTCGCCGTCGAGGAGCTTGATCGCCTCGACGACGAGCACGGCTCCGTCGGGCAGCATCGACCGGGCCTCGAGGACCCGCGCGATCACTCGGGGATGCAGGATGCGCTCGAGGCGATGGAGCTTCGCCGGATCGCCGAAGACTTCTTCCGCGAGCTTCGCCCGGTCGATCTCCTTGTCCTCTCCGAGCACCTTCGTGCCGAAGGTCTGGACGATGGCGCTGTAGCCGACCGTCCCGCGCACTTGCTCGTCGCGCACCAGCGCGTCCGCGTCGAGCACCTTCGCGCCCAACTCGCGCAGCATCCCGGCGACCATCGACTTTCCCGCCCCGATCTGTCCCGTAAGACCGACCACGAATGCGCTCACTCGCTCTTCTCACTCTCCTTGCTCCACTCGTCGTACAGGTCCCGAAGTGACTTCTCGAGCGACGCATACTCCTCGCTCACGCGCCGCGTCTCCATGTAATTGCCGCGCTGCGCGATCTCCTGGACCTTCGCCTCTAGCTGACGAAGCTGGAGCTCCATTGCTTGAATGCGGGCCTCCAGCGCCCGCGCGCCTTCGACGCGGCGCGCCGCCGATGCCGTGCGCCTCGAGGCTCGCCGCCGCGGGTCCTGCCCCGGCTTCGGGGACCTCTCGCTCGCCGCACCCTGCCCGGCCCGCTTCGTTGTATTCGCCGCCGTCGTGCCGGGCCGGAGGACCCGCGGCTCGCGAGAGAACCCCTGCGCCGTGTCACCCGCGGCGCCTCCGGTCTCAACCATCGGCAGCGGCAGCTCGGCTCCTGAAGCGCGCAGACGCTGAAGGCCCGTCCAGTTTCCTTCAAATTTTTTCAACACCCCCGCTTCGATCGGCCAGATCTCGGTCGCGAGCTTGTCGATGAAGTACCGGTCGTGACTTACGAACAGCAATGCTCCGTCGAACTCAGCGAGCACTACCTCGAGCTGCTCGCGAGCGAGAAGATCGAGATGATTCGTCGGTTCATCTAATACGAGGAGATTCGCGTGACGCGCCGCGAGACGGGCGAGGGCAAGACGCGAACGCTCGCCGCCGGACAGCACACCGACGCTTTTGAAAACGTCGTCGCCGCGGAAAAGGAAGCGGGCCAGATGGTCGCGTGCCTCCTGTTCGTTCATCAGGCTCGCGTTGCGCATCGCGTCCAGCACGGTCTCGTTGCCGGTCAGCTCGCTTTGCGCTTGCGCAAGGAACGCGACACGCGCCGTCGGCGCCGACTGGATATAGCCGTCGAGTGGGGCGAGGTCGCCCACCAGCGTGCGCACGAGCGTCGTCTTCCCCGCGCCATTGGGGCCCACGACGGCTACCCGCCCGTCGCGTCCGATCCGGAGCGAGCCGGTCCGGACGAGGGGCGCACCGTACCCGATCGTGAGCGGCGTGGTCTCTACAACGGTGTCGCCAGCGAGATGCGCCGCCTCGAGGCGCCAGCCGTGACGCGCCACCTGTTCCGGCGCCTCGATCCGCTCGATCCGGGCGAGCTTCTTGGCGCGGCCGCGCGCCTCCTTCGAGCGTTGCCCGGCGCCGTAGCGGCGTATGAACTCCTCGGTCCGCGCGATCTCTTCGGTCTGCTTCGCCGCGGCCTTGGCAGTCGCGGCGTCACGGTCCGCGCGCTGCCGCGCATAGGAGGAATAGCCGCCGCGGTATTCGACGATCGAGCCACGTTCGAACGAGAGCGTGCGGCTGGTGACGCGATCGAGAAACCAGCGGTCGTGACTGGTTACAAGGAGCGTCGCGTCTTGCTCGATCAAGAACCGCTCGAGCCACTCGAGCGCTGCGACGTCGAGATGGTTGGTCGGCTCGTCAAGCAACAACAGGTCGGGGTCGTCGAGCAGCAACCGCGCGAGACCGAGTCGCGTGCGTTCGCCGCCCGAGAGCGTCCGTAGCTCGTGCGACAAGAGGCCGTCCAGACCGAGCCCGCCAAGAACGCGCCCGAGCGTCGCCTCGAAGTCATACCCGCCCGCATGCTCGAAACGGTGCTGCACGTCGGCGTACCGCTCCAGCAGCTCAGCGTCACCCGCGCCGAGGCGGGGCTCGAGCGCACGCATCTCGGCTTCGAGCTCGCGAAGGTGTGCAGCCGCGCCACGGGCGTGCTGTTCCACGTCGCCCGGCGCATCGGCCAGCAGCTCCTGCTCCAGGAACCCGATGCGCGTCCCGCGCGCGAGCGCGACGTTGCCGGCGTCTGCGGGCTCGAAGCCGGCGACGATGCGGAGCAGCGTCGTCTTGCCCACGCCGTTAGGCCCCACGAGGCCGACCCGATCGCCGTGCGCGAGCCGGAACGAGACGTCGCTGAAGATGAGCCGTTCGCCGAATCGCTTCGCGACCGCCTGCACCGAAAGCACGCTCACCGGCGTCCCTGTCTCGCGCGTCTCCGCGCTGGCGAACGCTGACAGTGCGTGCAATGGAAAGTCCCTCGTCCGCCGACGACGGTCCGCAGGATCGGCCGACCACATCGCGGACACGGCTCGCCCGCGCGTCCGTACACCTGGAACTCCCGCTGCATCCGGCCCTCGCGGCCCCGCGCGTCGACGTAGTCGCGACGGGACGCGCCGCCCAGCCGGATGCCCTTCCGAAGCGCCCACTTGATCGCCTCGTGGAGGCGCTCGATCTCGTCGATCCGCAACGAGCCGGCCTGGCGCAGCGGATGGATCCGCGCGCGCCAGAGCGCCTCGATCGCATAGATGTTCCCGATGCCGGCGATCGCACGCTGATCGAGGAGCAGCGGCTTGATCGCCGCGCGGGACCGTCGGCGGAGAAGCTCTCGCAGCCACGCGGCCGTGAAGCGGCGCTCGAGCGGCTCCTGCCCGAGCGACGAGTGCAGCGGCATCCTCGGTCGTCGGGGCTCGGGCACCGCGTCCAGGGTCGCCGCGTCGACGATCGCCATGCGTCCGAATTTCCTGGTGTCTGAGAACCGAAGCGCGGTCCCGTCCGTGAAGGCGATCTCGCCCCTCACGTAACGCTCGTCGACTCCATCGACGCCGTACAGCAGCTTGCCCGTCATGCGCAGCGAGACCACCAGCGCGTCGCCATCGTCGAGATCGAAGACGACGAACTTCCCGCGCCGGCGGACGCCGGTGATCGTGCGGCCGCGAAGCCGCGCCGCGAAGACGCTGGCAGGCTCCGGCTCTGTGAGACGGACCCAGCTCGAGGAGAAGTCCGAGATCGTGCGATCGACGACGAGCTCGCGTAGCTGGCGCGCGATCGTCTCGACCTCAGGCAGCTCAGGCATCGTCGGGCTCAGGCATGCGCCGCGGCGGGCACCTCGAGGCGCTCCATCTCGTCCCAATTCGGGCCCGCGCGCACGTCGACGACCAGTGGCACGTCGAGCTCGAACGCGTCGCTCATCTTGTCGCAGAGCAGGCGCGCCATCAGTTCGACTTCGACCCGCGGCACTTCCGCGACGAGCTCGTCGTGGACCTGTAGAACGACGCGCGCGTGCAGATCGCTCTCGTGCAGCGCCTGGTGCACCCGCGACATCGCGATCTTCATGATGTCCGCGGCCGTCCCCTGTATCGGCATGTTGATGGCCATGCGCTCGGCGGCGCTCCGCACGGCGTTGACCGGACTCGTCATGTCGGGGATGTACCGGCGTCGTCCAAGGAGCGTCTCGACGTAACCCTGCTCGATGCAGAACGCCTTCGTCTCGATGACGTACCGCCGCACCTGCGCGTATCGCTTGAAGTATTCGTCGATGAACCGCTGTGCCTCTTCGCGCTGCATGTTCATCCGCCAGGCGAGCCCGAAGTCACTCATCCCGTAGATGATCCCGAAGTTGAGCATCTTCGCGACGTCGCGCTGCTCTTTCGTCACAGCAGACTCGGGAACGCCGAAGCCGGCCGCAGCGGTGCGGCGATGCACGTCCGCTCCCGAGCGGAACGCCTCGATCAGCGCAGGGTCCTGCGAGACGTGGGCGAGCACGCGCAGCTCGATCTGCGAGTAGTCCGCAGCGACGAGCACGAGGTCGGGCGAGCCGGCTACGAAAGCGCGACGGATCCGGCGACCGAGCGGGGTGCGGATCGGGATGTTCTGCAGGTTGGGGCCGCGACTGGAGAGACGGCCCGTGGCCGCCACGGTCTGCTCGAACGTCGTGTGGACGCGCCGCGTCTCGGGATCGACGAGGCTTCCGAGCCCTTCGGCGTACGTCGAGCGCAGCTTCTCGATCTCGCGGTACTCGAGGATCTTCTCGATCACCGGATGCACGCCGCGAAGCTCCTCCAGCACGGTCGCGTCGGTGGAATAACCGGTCCCGGTGCGCCGACCACGCGGGAGCTTGAGCTCCTCGAACAGCAGGGACTGCAGCTGCTTCGGCGAGTTGATGCCAAAGTCGTGCCCCACGGCGTCGTACGCCTCGCGCTCGATACGCGCGACCTCGCGCGCGAACTCCTCGCCCAGCGAGCGCAGGTATCCGAGGTCGACCGCGATGCCGGCCTCTTCCATCTCAACGAGCACGTCCACGAGGGGCAGCTCGACCTCGCGGTAGAGCCGCTCGAGACCGAGACGCTCGAGCTCGCCGGCGAAGAGCTCACCGAGCCGCGCCGCGGCGACCGCGCCCGCACCAGCCCGCGCAAGCCGCTCCTCCATCGTCGCGGTGCGATACGGATCTTTGCGATCGGGGGCGGGCAGGGTCGGGACCTCAAGCTTGAGTCGCTCCGCCGCGAGGTCCTCGAGTGCGTGGTACCGGCGACTCGCGTTGACGAGATAGCTCGCGATCATCGTGTCCATCTCAAGGCCACCAAGATCGGCGCCCGCGCGGCGAAGTGCCCGCCGCGCCGTCTTCGCGTCATGCGCGGTCTTGCGGATCTGGTCGTCGCGCAGCACCTCGGCGATCGCGGGTGGCACGTCCTCGGGGGTCGGCAGATACCAGACACGCTCTCCTGCCGCGAGTCCGAGCCCGACGAGGGTGGGATGGCCGCCCGACGCGTCGATGTCGGCGTGTACCGCGACCGCAACGGATGCGCGGATGCGCGCCACGACATCGTCGACATCGACGTCGGCCACAAGCGTGGTCTCGACCGGCGAGGTGATCGCCGGCGGTGTCTCGAGGCCGAGCTGCATCTGACCGCCGCGCGCGGCGG
>Ga0209160_1000080_pt1 | contig 63882 bp, 49 predicted proteins | sample GraSoiAngelo_153_FD_186167 | JGI IMG/M metagenome (GOLD analysis project Ga0209160, IMG submission 186167) | Grasslands soil microbial communities from the Angelo Coastal Reserve, California, USA - 14_1009_12_40cm (SPAdes) (version 2) | ecosystem: Environmental > Terrestrial > Soil > Grasslands ...
GCGGGACGCGGGCGGCAATGTGATTCTGGGCCGCACCTTCGCATGGTCGGCGTCGCCCGCGGGGGTGGCCACGATCGACCCGGTGACGGGCATCGCCACGGGGCTCGCGAACGGCGTCGCGACGATCGCGGCGACGACGGGCGGCGTGTCGGGGATGTCCCAGCTGTCGGTGGCTCAGATCGTCACGGCGGTCGTGGTGAATCCCGCCTCCGCCACGCTGAGCGCGCTCGGTCTCAAGCAGCAGTTCACCGCGGTCGCGCAGGATGCGAACGGAAAACCGGTCGCGGGGCAGGTCTTCACCTGGAGCTCCTCGCTGCCGGCCATCGCGAGCGTGGACCAGAACGGCCTCGCGACGGGGCTGGCGATCGGGTCCGCGCTCATCACGGCGGCCACCGCTGGAGTCACGGGAAGCGCCACACTGTCGATCGCGCAGACGGTAGGGTCAGTCGTAGTGAGCCCGGCCACGGCGGCGCTGGACGCCCTGGGGGTTACACAGCAGTTGACCGCGACCGCGAAAGACGCGAGCGGCAATGTCATCCCCGGCCGGTCGTTCACTTGGAAATCCGATAACCCCCTCGTCGCTTCGGTGGACCCGAGCGGCGTCGTCACAGCGGTCGGGAACGGTCTCACCACGATCACTGCGACGACGGGCGGGGTAGCGGGGACGGCCGCGCTGTCGGTCGCGCAGATCGTCACATCGGTCGTGGTCAGCCCGGTGAGCACAACGCTTGACGCGCTGGGGCGCTCGCAACAGTTCACCGCTGTCGCGCAGGATCGGAATGGAAAAACGGTTGCGGGACAGGTGTTCAGCTGGTCGGCGGCGCCGACCGGAGTCGCCACGATCGACCCGGCGACAGGCCTGGCCACCACGGTCGCGAACGGTCTCACCACGATCACTGCGACGACGGCTGGCGTGTCGGGGACGTCCCAGCTGTCGGTGGCTCAGGTGGTGCGGTCGGTCGTGGTGAGCCCCGCATCCTGGACGCTGAGTCTGAGCAGTCTCATTCTCACCAAGCAGTTCAGCGCCGTCGCCCTGGACGGGAACCAGCGTGCGGTGGCCGGACAGACGTTCACCTGGACCTCACTGGCGCCGCTCATCGCGCGGGTGGATGGGAACGGGCTCGCGACCGCGCTTGCGGTCGGCCTCGCCATCATCAAGGTCACCACAGGAGGGTTCTCCGACCAAGCCAATTTGCAGATCACCTTGTAGCGCAGGTTTGTGACCGCACTGTTACAGCTTCGTCTAGCTTTTTCGATCTAACTTCAAGCAACCAAGGCGGTTCGCTGCCCTATTGCATTTCGGCGACAAAGGGGGGGAGTTTCAGGTTGGCGCGCTGTCCACATAGAAGGAGGCCCGGATGAACCGCTCACCGCTACTCCCCAGCGTTGTCATCACGCTCCTCGCGGCCTGCGCGGGACCCGAATCGCAACTCGAGACCGCCACCCCAGCACCGAGACATCCCCACGACGAAGTCTCGGTGGGCTACGGAATTCAGCTCAAGCGAAACACGATGGGCGCGGTGAGCTCTTTCTATCCGACCGAGACGGACGCGCATGTCGGGCGAGTGGAAGAGATGCTGATCGGGCGTGTGGCGGGCCTGGAAGTGCTGCGCCAGGGCGCGGGCTACACCCTCAGGATCCGGGGCCCCAGCAGTTTCCGGACGGGTGCTCCGGAGGACGAGCCGCTGCTCGTGATCGACGACGTGCCGATGGGGGCTGGGTCGATCGGCGCGACGCTCGCCGGTCTCGCGCCGCGCGACATCGCGCGGATCGACGTCCTGAAAGATGCCAGCTCGGCCGCGGTGTACGGTGCGCGCGGCGCCAACGGCGTGATCATCATCACCACCAAACGCGGGCGCTGACCAAACCGGTTGTGACGTAGAGGGACAACGTAGAGGGACGACGTGCAGGAGGTGCGTGGAGGGGTGACGTTGCCCCTCAACGCCTCCCGCTACTTCGTCCCTCACGCTTTTCCTCCACGTTTTTCACGTTTTTCTCCGCCCGTCGTCCGTCCCGCCCGGTTGGCGCCGTGGCGTCCACGCAACAGCGCTCCTGACGTCGCTCAAGCCACTCGCCCCGGCGCGACGCGCTAATTCATTGTGTCACTGAGAGGAGTGGAGTTTGGCCCTCTGTCGATGATGAGCGTGGCCTCGAACTTGAGGCATGTCACGGCACATGTCGGAGCCCAGTTTCCGTCCCCCAGTGTCGGATCCCGCACCCCGGTCGCGTGTGGCGAGAGCCGACCACGCGTGGCAGGCGGCGTTCGAGACGCACTACGTCGACCTGTGCGAGTATGTGCTCCGCCTCGTCGGGTCAGGGGAGGCCGCGCAGGACATCGTGCACGACCTGTTTCTGCGACTGTGGGATGCGCGAGGCTCGCGCGACTCGGTCCGCCTCAGCCGACCCTACCTGTACGTGGCCGCACGAAACGGGGCGCTCAAGTATCTGCGACACCGGCGGGTGGCCCAAGCCTGGATCGATCGTGTCAGCCACGAGGAGGCGCCGCTCTCGGACACCCCCGAGGATCTGTGCCTACGCCGTGAGCTGGACGATGCCGTCCGGCGCGCCATCGCCGGCCTGCCGCACCGCTGCCGCGAGATCTTCGTGCTGCGTCGTCGCGACCAGCTTGGTTACCGAGAGATCGCGTTGCGCCTCGGCGTGTCGCTCGGGACCGTGAAGTCCCAGATGTGGCGGGCGACGGTGCGGCTGAAAGAACAGTTGGCGCCGCACCTCGCCCCGAGCGTCACTCCCGCAAGCCGCCACACCTACCGCCTGCCCTAGCCGCCCCCCCTCAGCGGCGCTTCATACTCGTGGCCCAGTCGGGGGTTCTCTGAGTGGGGCCTAATGTCATGATCGAGGAATCCGACCTGCTGCGACTCGTCGAGGGCGACTGTTCCCCTACGGAGGCCGCGGCAATCCAGGCGTGGATCGCGGCCGATCCGGCCCGGGGGGAGCTGTTGGATGAGCTCCGAGCCGTCTGGCGGCTCACGGGTGACCTCGCCCGGCCGTGGGACGTCGGGGCCGCCCGCGGGCGACTGCTCAGGGCACGCCGCGCCGCCCCGCCACCTGGGGCCCCTACGCTGCTTCAGCTGCACTCACGCGCGACGGCTCCGCCCCCGCCCCCGCCCCCGCCCCCGCCCCAGCCCCGTCGCTGGGGGACGGCGACGGTGTGGCCCGCACGGATCGCGGCGGCGGCCGTGCTGGTGGTCGCCGGCGCCGCCCTCTGGTCGCACCGTTCGCCGTCTGCACCGCCGCGTGAGTACGCTACGGCGCCCGGGCACCGGGCGGCGCTCACGTTGCCCGACGGCTCCCGCGTGTTGCTCAGCGTCGGCACGCGACTCCTGGTGCCGCGCGACTATGGCGTCGTGGTGCGCGCCGTGGAGCTCGAAGGCGAAGCGTACTTCGTCGTACGGCACGATCCGGCGCGTCCCTTCCTCGTTCGCACCACCCATGGTACGACCGAGGATCTTGGCACCGAGTTCGACGTTCGTGCCTACCGTGAGGAGCAGTCCCTGCAGGTCGTCGTGGCCACCGGCCGGGTGGCGCTGCGGAGCAGCGCGGCGGCCGATTCGGTGCTGCTGCTGTGGCCGCGTGAGCGCGGCGTGATCGATTCCGGCGGCAGCGTGACGATCACCGGCCGCGTTTCGCTGAAGCACTACCTCGCCTGGACGCGCGGCACCCTCCGGTTCGACGATGCGCCGCTCTCGAGCGTCCTGGCGCAGCTGGAGCGTTGGTACGATCTCGACATCCGGATCGCTGATCCGTCGTTGCAGCAGGAGCGGCTGACGATCTCGTTCACGACGGAATCGGCGGATGAGGCGGTGACAGCGTTGGCGAACGTGCTGGGCGTGCGATCCACGCGGGTCGACCGCGTCGTCCGGCTCGTTCCCGTTCATTCGCGGCAGTAGAGGAGGGAGGCTCGGTATGCGATTTCTCATCACGGTTGCGGGCGTACTCGTCGTGGCGGGCACGCCGGTGCGGCTGTACGCCGCCCAAGCCAGCGTGCGGCCGGTCGCCCTGCAGGAGGCCGATCCGCTCTCGCCGCTGGACCGCACGGTGAGTCTGGCGCTCGATCGCGTGTCCCTGAAAGCCGCGCTCGACGCCGTCGCGCGGCAGACCGGCGTGCGCATCGCCTATTCGCGGCGGGTCGTGCCGCTCAACCGGCGGGTCTCGCTCCAGCTCGCAGCGGTGAGCGTGGGAGCGGCGCTGGACACGCTGCTGCAGGGCACCGGGGTGGCGCCGACGCTGGACCGCACCGGTCAGATCTTGCTCGTCACGGACTCGGACGGGATCAGCCGGAGTGCGCGCCTCACCGGCTCCGTGACCGGAACGGTCAGAGACGCGGGCAGTGGCGCCGCGCTCGCGTCGGTCACCGTCAGCGTGGTCGGCACGCGGTTCAGCGGCGGGACCCAAGCCGACGGCCGCTATGTCATTAGCGGCGTGCCGCCGGGGACCTACCGGTTGCGTGCCCGGCTGCTGGGCTACGCCCCGGGGGACACGAGCGTCGTCGTGCAGGATGGCCAGGAAACCGTCGCGGACTTCGGGCTCCGCGGCAGCGCCATCGAGCTCAACCCGGTGGTGGCCGTCGGCTACGCCAACGTTCGCAAGAGTGATCTGACGGGCGCCGTGTCGACGGTGTCGGCGGAGCAGTTTGCGACCAAGGCGGCCCCGACGGTGACGCTCTCGAGCGGCCTCCAGGGGAAGGCGGCGGGCGTGCACGTGATCGACAACTCGGGCATGCCGGGCGTCGGCGCGCGGGTGCGGATCCGCGGCAACGGCTCCATCAACGCAAACAGCGAGCCGCTCTACGTCATCGATGGCCTCCCAGCCGAGCAGGGTTCCAACTCGACCGATCCGAAGAGCAACCCGCTGATGTCCGTCGACCCCGGCGAGATCCAGTCGATCGACGTGCTCAAGGACGCGTCCGCGACGGCGATCTACGGGGCGCGCGGCGCCAACGGCGTGGTGTTGATCACGACCCGGCGGGGCCAGACCGGCAAGAACCGGGTGACGCTGGAATCGAGCGCCGGCAGTCAGACCATCGCGCGGACGATCCCGGTCCTGAACGCGCAGCAGTTCATGCTCTTGTCGAACGACGCGAGAGCCAACGCGAACCTGTCCAAGCTGTACAGTGATGCCCAGATCGCCGCGGCGCCGACCTACGACTACCCGGCGATGCTGCTGCGCTCGGGGCTGCAGGCCAACCAGACCATCAGTCTCTCGGGCGGCGAGCAACGCCTGCGCTACCTGCTCAGCGGCAACTTCACGCGGCAGGAGGGGATCGAGCTCGGCTCCGACTTCAACCGCTACGGCCTCCGGCTCAACCTCGATGGCGACGTCAGCACGCGGTTTCGCTGGGGCACGAGCCTGAGCATGACGCGCGTCGCTCGCAACGCCGCCGGCGTGGAGAACGCCGCGGTCGGCAACAGCGCGAATGGCATTCAGGCCGCTATGCAGTTCGCCCCGTTCGCGGCTCCCCGCGACACGGCCGGCAACTGGATCAAGACATCGCCGTCCACGGAGCCGGTCCCGAACCCGATCGCGCGAGCTACCGAGGAGACCGACCTCAACACGACCTCACGGATGCTCGGCAGCCTCTTTGGAGAATTCGACATCACGCCGGCGCTGCGGGTGAAGAGCACGTTCGGCGGGAGCTTCCAGTTCAACGGCATCCACTTCTTCGCTCCCCGCACCATCCTCGACGGCGGGGCGGGCGGCAGCGGGTGGATCTATTCGAGCCAAGGTCGGGTGCTCACCAACGAGAACAACGTGAGCTTCCACGGCGCCATCGGTCCGGGCAGCCTGGACGCGCTCGCCGGTTTCTCGGTCCAGACCACCGACAGCGAGGCCGTGCAGGGCAACGCGGCGAACTTCCCGACCGACGTCACCACCGTCTACAATCTCGGCTCTGGCTCGCAACTCTCGCCCGCGGGCAGCGGCGTCATCGAGTCCGCGATCCTGTCGTACTTGGGCCGCGCCAATTACATCATCGCCGACAAGTACATCTTCACGCTCACGGGGCGGCGCGACGGCTCGAGCGTGTTCGGCGCGAACCACAAGTGGGCCTTCTTTCCCTCGGGCGCCTTCGCGTGGCGCATCGGCAACGAGGGCTTCATGCAAGGCCAGTCGCTGTTCAGCGACCTGAAGCTGCGCGTGAGCTACGGCAAGGTGGGCAACCAGGCGGTCGCGCCATACCAGTCGCTGTCGCGGCTGGGCGTTGCCTGGTACTCGTCCGGTACGACCGAGATCCCGGCGCTGGCTCCGGGCGGTGGCATGCCCAATCCCGACCTCAAATGGGAGGAGAAGACCGAGCTCAACGTCGGGGTCGACGCGAGCCTCTTGAACAACCGGGTCACGCTGTCGCTCGACGCGTACCGTGCCAAGACGACCGACCTGCTGCTGTCGGTTCCGGTCCCGTCCACCACCGGCTTTTCGAGCCAGCTGCGCAACATCGGCTCGCTGCAGAACCGCGGTGTGGAGCTGTCACTCAGCACCGTCAACGTGCAACGGGAGGACCTGACCTGGCGCAGCACGCTGAACGTTGCCGCCAACCGCAACAAGGTGCTCGACCTGGGCGGCCAGACCGAGATCCTCTTGGCGCCGCGCACCGGCAACTTCTTCAGCCCCGCCGAGACCTACATCGTCCGGGTGGGCGAGCCACTCGGCTCGATCTACGGCTACCAAGTGAACGGGCTGTGGCAGCAGGGCGACCGGTGCTACCTCAAGAACCCGAAGGACTGCACGCCGGGCGAGTACAAGATCGCCGACACGAACGGAGACAGCGCGATCACCGCGGCGGACCGCGTCATCCTCGGGTCCGGCGATCCCAAGTTCTACGGCGGCTTGAGCAACACGCTGACGTACGGGCGGTTCTCGCTGGACGTGTTCTTCAGCTTCAACTACGGCAACAAGATCATCAACGCCGGCAATGCCTACGGCGGCCTCGCCATCGGGCAGGCGAACGAACGGGCCATCGTGGTCGACCGCTGGACGCCGACGCACACCGACACCGACGTCCCACGCGCCAATGCCGCGCGCCCGCGGCGCCTCTACAGCCCACTGGTGGAGGACGGCTCGTACGTGCGGCTGCAGACGCTCACACTCGGCTACGAGCTGCCCTCGCGGCTGATCCCCGGCGCCGAGGCGGCGCGGCTGTTTCTCACCGGCCAGAACCTGGTGACCGCAACCGACTACAGCGGGTTCGACCCGGACGTCAACAGTATGGGCGGCGACCCGCGGTTCGGCGGGATCGACATCGGCGCCTACCCGCATGCCCGGATATGGAACTTCGGCGTCAGCGTGACCTTCTGAGCGAGGAGGAGACCACCATGAGACGCACCCAATCGATCGCCTCCTCCCTCGGGCTGGCCGCGCTGCTGGTCGTGTGCGCCTGCACCGATCTGCTCAACGAGGATCCCAAGGGGTTCACGACCACGGACACGTTCTACAAGTCCGGGGCGGACCTGAACAGCGCCACGATCGCGATCTACAACTCGCTGCGAGGGCTGCAAGGGCAGGCGCAGTGGACCACGCCCGAGCTCGCCTCCGATCAGACGCGGGCCGACAACCGCGAGCCGAACCTCGGCACCAGTGGACCGGATTTCCTGGACTGGGACGCGAGCACCGGTAACACGGGCGGCTATTGGGGGACGAGCTACGCCATGATCACGCGGGCGAATCTGGTGCTCGCGAGTGGGCCCGGCATCGACGCGCCCAACGCGCAGATGAAAGCGTACAATCTGGCCGAGGCCAAGTTCATGCGCGGCTACGCGTACCTCTGGCTGGTCAAGGTGTACGACGACGTCCCGCTGCTCCTCTCACCAGCGGACCAGGCCAACCCACGGCCCACGCGAACCCCGGTCGAGCAGGTCGATCAGGCGATCATCAAGGATCTGACGGAGGCCGAGGCTGCTCTCCCAGCCACCTGGCCGTCCAGCGACGGGTACGGTGACCCGACCCAGGGACGCGTCACACGGGGGGCGGCACAAATGGCGCTCGCCGACCTGTACCAGTGGCGCTCAAGCTTCATGCTGAAGAACGAATGGCAGCTGGCCTCCGATTGGGCGGACAGCGTGATCCAGTCGGGCGTCTGGGCGTTGAACAACGACTACCTCAGCACGTTCCTGCCCAAGAACAAGGGCAACAAGGAGATGATCCTTGTGATCGCCAACTCGGGCGTGACGACCAACACCAGGAGCCTGTTCCAGTTGTTCTATTACCCGCGCGACTGGGGGCTCGACCAGGGCCAGGGCGGTGGCTGGGGGCTGATCCATCCGACGACGTGGTTCTACAACAGCTACCTCTCGGGTGACTACCGGCGCGACACCGGTCGCGGCTTTGCGTCCCAGGGGGCGTACGTCTGGTGGGGGTGCAGCGTCAGCAACGTGTGCCCTGCCACGAGCGCAGCTCCCAACGACACGTTCGCGGATGGGCCCATGCCCTACAAGTATCACAAGAGCGACAATGGCACGAATTGGATGTTGAACGACGTGGATACTCCGCTCTACCGCTTTGCCGAGGCGCTCCTGATGTATGCGGAGGCCCAGAATGAGCTGGGCAACTCGGCGGTCGCCGTGCAGTACCTGAACACGATCCGCGCCCGCGCGCGCAAGGGAACGGGCGCCGAGAGCCGGGCAGAGCCGCACGACTACGGCACCGCTGGTGAGCTCATCGACAAGCTGTCGGTGCGCGAGGCGATCTATATGGAGCGCGCCTGGGAGCTCGCGTTCGAGGGGAAACGTTGGTTCGACCTGGTGCGTCGCGACTCCGAGGAGCCGGGGTACTGGGCCAACAGCCTCCGCGCGCACGACCCGAACGTGGAGAAGCTGCACGCGCTCGCGACCTTCAAGAAGCGGTTCCCGATTCCGCAGACCCAAATCAACGCCAACCCGGCGCTGACCCAGAATCCCGGCTACTGATTGCCGATGCGAACCTGCCCCTCGCCGCGTAAACCGGCGAGGGGCAGCGCTTACCAGCAGCCCTTCGTCTAGCCCTCTCGATCTAACTCCCACGAGCTATGGCGATTCCGCAACAGCAGGGGGGAGGTTGTCTCTAGCGCCCGGCCGACCCCCTCTACTGAGAAGGCTCCGATGAACGGCATGAAGCTACTGTCACTCGCGCTCGTGGTCGGCTGCGCCACCCCGGCAACGCGCCAACTCGAGAAGCCCACCCCTGACGACGCAGTCTCCGTCGGGTACGGCACTCAGCAGAAGAGCAACATCACCGCGGCGATCACGTCGGTCTCGCCGACGGACGCGGATACGCGCGTGGCGCGGGTCGAAGATCTGTTACGCGCTCGCGTACCGGGCCTGGAAGTCCTGCCGCTGCGTGATGGCACCTTCACGCTGCGGATCCGTGGCCACCACGGTCTCAGGGGAAGCGTCGCCGAAGACGAGCCGTTGCTCGTGATCGACGATATCCCAGCTTTCGGGTCCGCCGGTGCGATGCTGGCCGGTCTCGCGCCGCGGGACATCGCGCGCATCGACGTCCTCAAGGACGCCGGCGCGACGGCGGTGTACGGCTCGCGCGGCGCCAACGGCGTGATCATCATCACCACGAAACGCGGGCACTGATACACACAACGTTTGTGCCTTAACGTTTCTGTATATTCAGTCGTGCCCGAGCACCACCGTCGTAGGACCGTCGTCGTCGACGTCGGCGGCGTAACAGTGGGCTCCGCCCACCCGATCGTCGTGCAGTCGATGACGAATACCGATACCGCCGACGCGGACGCGACCGCGGCCCAGGTGCGCGCTCTGCATCAGGCCGGGAGCGAGCTCGTCCGCGTCACGGTCAACAACGAGGCGGCGGCGGCAGCCGTGCCGCAGATCGTGGCGCAGGTGGAGGTGCCGGTGATCGGCGACTTCCACTACAACGGCCACCTGCTACTCACGAAGTATCCGCAGTGCGCCCGGGCGCTCGCCAAGTATCGCATCAATCCCGGCAACGTCGGGGCCAAGCGCCGCGACGAGAACTTCCGCACGATCATCGAGGTCGCCCTGGCGCACCACCGGCCGGTGCGCATCGGCGTCAACTGGGGCAGCCTCGATCAGCAGCTGCTCACCGAGCTGATGGACGAGAACGCGCGCCGCCCCGACCCGCTCGACGCCCGCGAGGTCATGATCGAAGCGATGGTGGCGAGCGCGATGCGCTCGGCCGAGCTCGCCGAGGAATGCGGGCTGCCGCACGACCACATCATCCTCTCGGCCAAGGTCTCGGGGGTGCAGGACCTGGTGGACGTATATCGCCGGCTGGCGCAGCGCTCCGACTACCCGCTGCACCTCGGACTCACCGAGGCGGGCATGGGAGCGAAGGGAATCATCGCCAGTGCGGCCGGGCTGGCCATCCTGCTGCAGGAAGGGGTAGGCGACACGATTCGCGTCTCCCTAACGCCCCGGCCCGGCGGCGACCGCACCGAGGAGGTGCAGGTCGCGCAGCAGATCCTCCAGTCGCTCGGCCTGCGCAGCTTCACGCCCCAAGTGTCGGCGTGCCCCGGCTGCGGTCGCACCACCTCCACCTTCTTTCAGGAGATGGCCGAGCAGATCCAGACCCACCTCAGGGAGCAGATGCCGCGGTGGCGAGCGCGCTACCCCGGCGTCGAAGCGTTGCGGGTCGCGGTCATGGGGTGCGTCGTGAACGGGCCGGGCGAGTCGAAGCACGCCGACATCGGGATCTCGCTCCCGGGCACGTTCGAGGAGCCCAAGGCGCCGGTGTACGTAGACGGGCGGCTCAAGCTGACGTTGAAGGGCGACACCATCGTCGCCGACTTCCTGCAGCTCCTCGAAGAGTACGTCGCGGCGCGCTACGGTGCGGGTGTCAGTCCGCCGGCGCCGGCGCGGGCAGCGGGGCCCGCGCCCGCTTGAGGCGCGAGATCGCCCCGAACCCCTGCTGTAGCTCGTCCAGGTAGGTGTAGATCACCGGCGTCACGTACAGCGTGATGAACTGCGAGAACGCCAGCCCGCCCACCACCGCGATGCCGAGCGGCCGCCGCGACTCGGAGCCGACGCCCACGCCGAGCGCGATCGGCAGCGTGCCCATCAGGGCTGCCATGGTTGTCATCATGATCGGCCGGAACCGGATGCTGCACGCCTGCAGGATCGCTTCGCGGGCCGACTTGCCCTCCGTGCGCTGCGCCTCCAGCGCGAAGTCGATCATCATGATGCCGTTCTTCTTCACGAGCCCCACCAGCATGATGACGCCCACGAAGGCGTAGACGCTGAGATCCACCCGGAAGATCAGCAGTGTCAAGAGCGCGCCGAACCCGGCGAACGGCAGCGCCGAGAGGATCGTGAGCGGGTGGATGAAGCTCTCGTACAAGATCCCCAACACCATATAGATCACGAACACCGCGAGCATCAGGAGGACGAGGAGCCCCGACTGGCTCGACTGGAACGCCTGGGCGGTGCCCGAGAAGCTGGTCGTGATGCTGGACGGCAAGGTCTGCCGCGCGATCCGCTGCACCTGGGCGACCGCGGTCCCGATGGCGACTCCCTCCCGCAAGTCGAATGAGATCGTGACCGACGGCAACTGCCCCGAGTGACTCACCGTGAGCGGCCCGACGCTCGAGGCGAGGGTGGCGAGCGACGCGAGCGGCACGAGGGGGCCGTTGCGCGAGCGGATGTACAGCAGGCTCAGCGCGGAGAGATCCTGCTGGTACTGGGGCAGCAGCTCCATCACCACCCAGTACTGGTTGGTGGCGGTGTAAATCGTCGACACCTGGCGCGAGCCGTACGCGTCGTACAACGCTTCCTCGACCTGCTGGGCGGTGACGCCGAGCGCCCCGGCCCGATCCCGGTTGATCGTCACCGTGGCTTGCGGGTTCGAGATCTGCAGGTCGCTCGTGACGTTGAGCAGAGCGGGGAGCTTGCGGAGCTCGGCCGTGAGCCGGGTGGAGTTGTCGTACAGCGCGACCCGGTCGGGGCTCTGGAGCGTGAACTGATAGAGGCTCTTGGTGCGACGACCGCCGATCTGGATCGGCGGGGGGTTCTGCAGGAACACCTGGATCCCCGGGATGCCGGCCAGCTTCCGGTTGAAGTAGCGGATCAGCTCGTCGACGCTCATGCTGCGCTGGGAACGGGGCTTGAGCTGCATGAAGACGCGCCCCTGGTTAATCTGGCCAGTGCCCAGGAAGGACATGGTGGCGTCCACGTTGGGATCTTGCTGCAGGACCGCCATGACCTGCTCCTGGTGGCGGACCAGGTCGTCGAACGACGTTCCCTGGACCGTCTCCGTAGTTCCGGAGATCTGGGAGTTGTCTTCGCTCGGCAGGAACCCCTTGGGGACCACGACAAACAGGCCTGCGGTGCCGAGCAGGATCGCGGCCGAGAAGACGAGCGCTGCGGGCCGTCGCTCCATCACCCAGTCGAGGCTGCCCTCGTACCAGTGCAGGACCCGCTGGTACACGCGCTCTGACGCCTCGTAGAATCGCCCGTGCTGGGCCTCGCGCGACTGCTTGAGGAAGCGACTGCACAGCATCGGCGTCAAGGTCAGCGAGACGACGCCAGAGACGAGGATGGCGGCGCCGATCGTCACGGCAAACTCGTGGAACAGCCGCCCGACGATCCCGCCCATGAACAGGACCGGGATGAACACCGCCGCGAGCGACAGCGTCATGGAGAGGATCGTGAACCCCACCTCGCGCGAGCCGGCGAACGCCGCTTGCAGGGGGGGCGAGCCCTTCTCCATGTGGCGCACGATGTTCTCCAGCATCACGATGGCGTCGTCCACCACGAACCCGACCGACAACGTCAGCGCCATCATCGAGAGGTTGTCGAGGCTGTAGTCGAGCGCGTACATCACCGCGAACGTGCCCACCAGCGAGAACGGCAGCGCCAGGCTGGGGATGATCGTGGCCGAGAGGTTGCGCAGGAACAGGAAGATCACCAGGACGACGAGCGCCAGCGTCAGGAACAGCGTGAACTGCACGTCGGCGAGCGAGGCGCGAATCGACACCGAGCGGTCGGAGCGGAGCTGCAGGTCCACGGACGCGGGGAGCTGCTGCTTGAGGTTCTCCATCACGGCCCGCACGCGGCCCGCGACCGCCACGGTGTTGGTGCCCGGCTGCCGCTGGATCGCGAGCACGATCGCCCGGCTGCTGTTGAACCAGGCCGCGCTCTTGTTGTCCTGCACGTCGTCCAGCACCTGCCCCAGGTCCTGGAGCCGCACGGGCGCGCCGTTTCGGTAGGCGATCACGAGCGGGCGGAACGCGGCCGCATCCTGCAGCTGCCCATTCGCCTGCACCGTGTAGGCGCGATGCGGTCCCCAGAGGATGCCGGTCGGCAGGTTCACGTTGCCCGCCGCGACGCCGTCCGCCACCTCGTCGATACCGATCGAGCGGGTCGCCAAGGCCTTGGGATCGAGCTGGATGCGCACGGCATACTTGGCGGCGCCGAAAACGTTGACCTGCGCCACGCCGTCCACCATCGAGAGTCGCTGAGCGATGAACGTCTCGGCGTACTCGTCCAGCTCCGGCAGCGACAGCGTCTTCGAGCTCAAAGCGTAGTAAATGATCGGCTGGTCCGCCGGGTTCACCTTCTGGTACGACGGGGGAACGATGCCGGTGGGCAGCTGGCGCAGCGTCTTGGAGATCGCCGCCTGCACGTCCTGCGCGGCGGCGTCGATGCTGCGGTCCAGGGTGAACTGCAGCGTGATATTGGTGTTGCCGAGGCTCGACGAGGAGGTCATCTGGTCCACCCCGGCGATGGTCGAGAACTGCTTCTCGAGCGGCGTCGCCACGGCGGAGGCCATGGTCTCCGGACTCGCGCCGGGCAGCCCCGCGCTCACCTGGATGGTGGGGAAGTCCACGTTCGGGAGGTTGCTCACCGGCAACAGTCGGTAGGCCATGATCCCGAAGACGAGGATGCCCATCATGACGAGCGTGGTCATGACGGGGCGTTTGATGAACAGCTCGGAGATGCTCATTTGTCCGCCTCCACTTCCCGCGCCGGGTCCGCCACACCCTTCACCTCGACGGGCGCGCCCGAGACGAGGCGCACCTGGCCATCGGTGACGACTTCGTCGCCTGCCTGCACGCCCTGGCTGATGACCGCGTAAGCCCCCGCGGTGCGCTGCACCGTCACCGGCTGCGATCGCGCTGTGCCGTCCTGGTTGAGCACGAACACGTACGTCCCCTGCTGCCCCGTCATCACCGCTTGCGACGGCACGACGAGCGCGCTCGAGTCGACGTACAACTGCAGTCGTACGCTGAGGAATTCGCCCGGCCACAAGGCGTTGTCCCGGTTGGGGAACTCGCCCTTGAGCAGCACGGTGCCGGTGGTGGTATCGACGGCGTTATCCACGAACGTGAGCAGGCCTTCACTGGCGGTCGTGTCTTCCTTGGACGGGCTCACGCGCACCGGCAAGCGGTTGCTCCGGTGGCGCTGAATGTCAGGGAGGGAGCGCTCGGGGACCGGGAAGCGCACCAGGATGGGGCGGATCTGGTTGATGACGACGAGCGGCTCGGCGGCGTTGGCCCGCACCAGGTTGCCCTCGCGCACCAGCAGGCGCCCGGTGCGTCCCGCGATCGGGGCCCGGATCGTGGCCCATTCGAGGTTCAGCTGGGCGTTGGCGACCGCGGCCGAGTCCGCTCGCAGCGCCGCCGTGAGCGCCTCGGCGGTGGCGCGCTTCGCGTCGTAGTCTGACTTGGTGACGTAGTCCTGCTTCACGAGCTCGGCGTAGCGCTGGGCTTCGAGCGCGGCGTTTTGCGCCTGCGCCGCGTCGCGCGCCAGCGCGGCCTGAGCCTGGTTCAGTGCCGCCTGGAACGGCCGGTCGTCGATGCGGAACAGCACGTCCCCGACCGCGACCTCGTCCCCCTCGCGGAACGCCACTCGCGTCACCACGCCCGTCACCTGCGACTGGACGGCCACGGCCTGGCGTGGCTCCACCGTCCCGGTGGCGACGATCTCGTAGGGGACCGCCCGCTGCTCGGCCCGGGCCACTGTGACGGGGACCCGCGACGGGCCGCCCGCGCCCTTGCGCGAGCAGCCGAGGGGGACCAGGAGGCACAGCGCCGCGGCTGCCGTCGAGGCCTTCATCTAGCGGTTCGTTCCCGTCGAGTCTGTTTGGAGATGGAGCGGGCTGGTCCCGTCCAGCCCGAGGATCCCGGCGTCGTGCGCCAGCGCCGCGAGGGCAACGTACCACGACAACCGCGCCTCGATGCCCTGGGCGCGGGCGTCCGCTAGGGCCACCTGCGCCGAGAGGAGATCAAGCAGGCTGCCGGCCCCGGCCTTGTACCTGCCCAGCGCTACCTGCTCCGACTGGGTCGCGCTCGCGAGGAGATCGGCGCTGGTGCGCACGCGCTGCGTCGCGGTTCGAAGCCCATAAAACGAGTTGAACACCTGGAAGATCACCTGCTGTTCCACGCCCTTGCGGCGCTGTTCCGCCGCTCGCGCGGCCGCCGTTGCGGCCCGCACGTCGTAAATCTGCGACCATCCGGAGAAGAGGGGAATCCGCAGCCCGATCGTCGCCGAGTAGCTGTTCCCCTGCTGCGTCGCGAGCGGCCTGTTGAAGAAGTAGGTCCCGGCCGTCGTGCCGCTCACCACGAGCGACGGGAGGGCCTGCCCCCGCGCCGCCGTGACGCGCGCTTGGGCGCCCTGGGCCGTGGCGCGGGCCGCCAGGAGATCCGGCCGCTCGCGCACCGCGCGGGCGATCAGCGCGTCGAGGCTGTCGGTGATGCCTAGGGCCGGGATCGTGTCCGGGGGCAGCTCGATGTCGTACGGCAGGTTCGCCGGGAGCCCCATCGAGAGCGCCAGCGCGCCGCGCGTCGTCTGGAGCGCGCCCTCGGTCGTCTCGAGCGCGAGCTGTGCCTGGGAGCGGGCCGTCTTCGCCTGGAGCACGTCGGCGATCGTGGCCAGCCCGACGCGATGGCGCTGTTCCGCCGCCTCCAGGTTCGTCTGCGCGTCCTTGAGCGTGGTCTGCTGCGCTCCGAGCAACGCCTTGGTCGCGTGGTACTGGAAATAGGCGGTCGCCGCGTCCAGCACGACGTTTTGGATCACCGCGTTGTGGGTCCAGTCAGCGGCCAGCAGCGCTTCCCGGGCGCCGGCGACCGATCCCGACCGGGCACCGAAGTCGAACAGCAGCCACGAGGCATTGAAGGTCGGACCATACAGCCGCTGCTGGACCGAGATGCGCCCGGCGGTCGCCGCGGTCTTGACCGCGGTGGCGTTCACGTCCAGTTCCACCGTGGGGTAGTACTGACCCCGCGCGGCGCCGTAGGTCGCCGCCGCGGCGCGGGCGTCCGCCCAGGCGGCGGCGGTTGCGGTGTTGTTGCGCAATGCGATATCGACCACGTCCGCGAGCTTGAGCGCCTGGATCCTGGACGCGAGGTCTGGCGGCAGCGCCGGCGTCGCGCGGGTGGTCTCCGCCGGTGTGGGGCGGGGGAGGGGCGGCGGGGTCCAGAACACGTTGGGGGCGGGCGCCGTGCCGGCCACGCCGCGCACACCCGGGGGATTGGACACGCAGCCCCCCCCGCCCACCACACCCAACCCCGACCCCAGCGCGAGCGTCGCCAACGCCCGCGTCCCGATCCGGCACGCGGGAGAGGACTTGCGAGCGGTCCGCATGTTGAGTGGCTGGGCTCCTCTCTCGATTCCATTCATACGCACGGGGCCGATGAGACGTGAAGCACGGGTCCTGCAAAGTTGCCGGCGGGCCGGTTAGCTTTGGACTTTACGTGAAACCGTGCGGCGTTTCCATCCGTCTCGATGCTGCCGTCCGGTCTCGCGGGGCTCGTCGTGTCTAGGGTGCCAGCAGAGGATCGTGCGCCGTGTCGCTTTTCCGAAGCCTCGTTCGTCACATAGTAGAACCGCGGGTCATACCCGGTCGGACGCCCTGGTCGCCGGCGCTCCTGAACAATAGCCTGTGAAAGGCGTTGAGGCATGAAGCTTTCCGAGGTTGCCATCGGACGGCCGGTGCTCGCCAGTATGATGAGCGCGGCCCTCGTGCTGTTCGGCGTCATCGGGTACACCCGGCTGTCGGTGCGCGAGCTCCCCGACATTGACCCCCCGATCATCTCGGTCTCGACTACCCTGCCTGGCGCCAACGCGCAGGTGGTCGAAACCGCGGTGACCGACGTGCTCGAGGAGGAGCTGTCGACGATCCAGGGACTGCGCACGCTGTCGAGCTCCTCTGCGGAGGAGAACAGCCAGATCATCCTGGAGTTCAACCTCGACCGGGCCGTCGACGTCGCGGCCCAGGACGTGCGCGACAAGGTGTCGCGGGTGCGGGGGCGGCTGCCGGTCGACGTGCTCGAGCCGGTGATCGCGAAGCAGCAGGCCGACGCGCAACCATTCTTCTGGTTGGCCCTGAGCAGCCCGAACTACGACCTGATGCAGCTCTCCGACGTCGCCGACCGGCTGGTCAAGGCGCGGCTGCAGAGTCTGGCGGGTGTCGGCAGCGCCGGGGTCTACGGCGAGCGGCGCTTCGCCATGCGGGTGTGGGTGCAGCCCGACCAGCTGTCGGCACGTGGCCTCACGGTGCAGGACGTGGAAAGCGCGATCACCTCGCGCAACGTGGAGATTCCCGCCGGCCGAATCGAATCGACGCGGCGGGAGTTCTCCGTCCGGTCCCTGGGCGAGCTGAAGACGCCGCGGGAATTCGGGGAGCTGGTAGTGACGAGTCAGGGCGGGCAGGTCGTCAAGCTCAAGGATGTGTCGCACGTCGAGCTCGGGCCCGAGGACAATCGCTCGATATTCCGCTACAACGGAAATCCCGCTGTCGCCATCGGCGTGGTCCGGCAGTCGAAAGCAAACCTCATCGACGTGGCGCAACGCATTCGCGAGGCCATCCCCGGCATCCAGCAGACGCTGCCCCCGGGCGTGAAGCTCGAAACCGCGTTCGATGGTTCTGTGTTCGTCACGCACTCGATCAACGATGCGCGCCTGACGCTCCTGATCGCGGCGATCCTCGTCGTGCTGATCATTTTCGTGTTCTTGCGGAACCTCCGGGCGACCGTGATCCCCGGGCTCGCGATCCCGGCGTCGATCGTGTCAGTGTTCGCGATCATGTATTTCCTCGGCTTCTCCATCAACAACTTCACATTGCTGGCGCTCACCATCGCCATCGGTATCGTGGTGGACGACGCCATCATCGTGCTCGAGAACGCGTACCGGCACCAGGAGGAGCTGCACGAGGCGCCGGAGCAGGCCGCGGTCAAGGGCACCAACGAGATCGGCTTCGCCGTGATTGCGACCACGATCGCGCTGGTGGCCGTGTTTACGCCGCTCGGGTTCCTGCGCGGCTCGACGGGACGGCTGTTGAGCGAGTTCGGAATCGCGGTCGCCGGGGCCGTGGTGATTTCGGGATTCGTCGCGCTGACGTTGACCCCGATGCTGTGCGCCAAGGTGCTGCGGGTGCCGCACGAGCATGGAGCGATCTTCCAAGTGTTGGAGCGGGGCTTCAATGCCATCGCCGAGCGCTACGCGAAGCTGCTCCAGACAGCGCTGCGGCATCGCGGCATCGTGGTGGCCGGGACGGTCGTGACGGTGGCCCTGGCATTCGTGTTGTACAAGAACCTCAAACAGGAGCTCATTCCGGATGACGACCGCGGGTTCTTCCTGGTGGTCGCATTCGGGCCCGAGGGCTCATCGCTCGAATACACGGACGGGTACGTGCGCCAGATCGAGCAGATCATCGGCAAGACCCCGGGTGTCCAAGGGTACTTCACGATCATCGGCGGATTCGCCGGGGGCGTCAACCGGGCGTTTGTCGGCGTCATCCTCAAAGATTGGAGCGAACGCCGCAATAGCGTCCAACAACTCGTTGGCATGCTGTTCCCCCAGCTCTTCGGGATCGCCGGCCTCCAGGCGTTCCCGTACAGCCCCGGGGCGCTCGGGTTCAGCCAGCCGGTGCAGTTCGTGGTGCAGAATCCGGATTTCGCGCGGCTCGCGCAGGCCATGGACACGCTGGTGCCGCGGGCGCGGGCCATCAAGGGTCTCACGAACGTGGACACCGACTTGCGTGTCAACAAGCCGGAGTTGCGTGTCACCTTCGACCGGGACCGCGCGGAGGACCTCGGGGTACCCGTGCGCGACGTCGCGGCCGCGCTCCAGACCTTCCTCGGCGGCCGCCGGGTCAGCACGTTCACCCGGAATGACAAGTTGTATTACGTGATGGTCCAGCTCGATCGCCGGGACCGGGCCACCCCGAGCGACATGTCGGGGATCTACCTGCGGGGACGAGGGCAGCAGCTGGTGCAACTGGGCGCCCTGGCGAAAGTCGAGGAGGGCGTGGGTCCGAGGCAGATCAACCACTTCAACCGGGTGCCGTCGTTCACGCTGTCGGCTTCCCTGATCCCCGGGTTCGCTCAGGGTGAGGCGCTCGATTCGCTCGATCGCTTGGCCCGGCGGGTGCTGCCCCCGGGCAGCACGACGGCGCTGGCGGGCGACTCACGCGAGTTCCGGGAGAGCGGTGGCGCGCTCTACTTCGCCTTCGGCGTAGCGCTGCTGGTCGTGTTCATGGTGCTCGCCGCGCAGTTCGAGTCGCTGGTGCACCCGTTCACCGTGTTGCTGGCCGTGCCACTCGCGGTGACCGGAGCGCTCGCGACGCTGCTCGTGGCCGCCCTGCTGCATCGCCCGGGCGGGACGATCAACCTGTACAGCGAGATCGGCATGGTGCTGCTGATCGGCCTCGTGACCAAGAACTCGATCCTCCTGGTCGAGTACACGAACCAGCTGAAGGGACGCGGGCTGGACACGGTCGCCGCCGTAATCGAGGCCGGCCGTATCCGGCTGCGCCCGATCCTGATGACGTCGGTGGCGACCATCATGGGCGCGATCCCGGTGATGATAGGAGTCGGCGCAGGCTCCACTTCGCGCCGGCCGCTCGGCTACGCGATCGTGGGCGGCATCTTCTTCTCCACGGTGCTCACCTTGTTCGTGGTGCCTGTGGGGTACGTGCTGCTGAACCGCCTGACGGCGCGGGAGCCGGGCCGCGTCCGCGTGGCACGACCGGTGGAGGCCGACTGATGCTGGCGCTGCTCGCTGCGACACAGCTGGCGGCCGCGTTCCCCGCCGCCATCTCCGACCCGGCGCCCGACTCGCTCCCGACCGTCACGCTCCCCGAAGCGCTGCGACGGGCCACGGGACTCGACCCGAACTACGTCGCGGCGCTCGGCCAGGTGGACAACGCCCGGTGGTCGCGACGCAGCGCGTTCGCGGTGTTCCTGCTCCCCGCGGTAGCGGTCGAGACGGACGCCACGAAGAACATCCCACAGTTCTTCAACTTCGGAACGCTCAAGCCCGAGTCGTACGCCGTCTCGGCTCAGGTGGCTTTGCGCTACGACCTCTTCACCGGGGGACAGAAAGTTGCCGAGCTTACGCGCTCGGCGGCGGCGCTGGACGGGGCCCACGCCGGGGAGCTCCAGGCGCGGTTCGCCTCCGCTCTCCTCACCGAGGCAGCGTACTACGCCGTGCTCGCGGGCACGGAACTGCTGCGCGTCGCGCGGGAACGGGTCCAGCGCGCTGAGCAGCAGCTCGCGGTCGCGCGAGCGCGGGTGACGTCCGGGGCCGCGGTACAGACCGATTCGCTGCAGCTGCGGCTCGAGCTCAGTCGGGCGCGCGTGGGTCTGGTGCAACAGCAAGCCGTGGTGCGGGTCGCGCGGCTCACGCTCGGGAGCCGGGTCGGCGCGGCGGGCCCGATGGACGCGGTTCCGCTCGACAGCGTCCTGCCTAGCGCTCTGCCCGTGACGCTCGAGGCCGCGGTGGACGAGGCAGCGAACCAGGGGCCGGCCTACCGAGTGGCGCGGGCCAACGAAAGCCAGGCCGCGGCAATCTTCCGAAGCCGGCTGGGCACGCTCCTGCCACGCCTCAGTCTGACGGGGGTCGGGATCGCGTACGACAATCGCTTCTACCCGACGAGCGCCAAGTTCACGCAGCTCACGTTGACGGCGACGCTCCCGATATGGGACAACTTCCAGCGGCAGAACTTGATCAGTCAGGCGCGCGTCAACCGGGACATTTTCCGGGCAGCGCGCGATTCCGCCGAGCGTTCGGTGCGGCGCGACGTGGTCGCAGCCTATGACGGTTTCACGACGGCCCGTGCTACGGCCGATTTTGCGGGCGAGCAGGTGCAGGTCGCGCGCGAGAACTACCGCGTGCAGCAAGCCCGCTACCGGACGGGCGCTACCGCGATCCTCGACCTGCTCAAGGCACAGTCCGATCTCGATGACGCGTCGGCCACCCTGGTTCAGGCGCGTTACGCGACGCGACTCGTGCTGGCGGGGCTCGAGACTATCCTAGGTCGGCGCCTCTTTCCCGAACCGGAACAGAAATGAGTGTGACGAACATGACGCGTGGTGCGTGGTGCGCAATGGTCGCGGGCGCGGTGGTCGCCATCGGCGGCTGCAAGAAGGGCAAGGCGAGCGGCGCGGCGGGGTTCGGTGGCGGCGCCCCCATGGGCATGCCGGTCGAGGTCGCGGTCGCCCGCAGCGACACGGTGCGGGACGAGATCGCCGCGACTGGGCAAATCGAGGCGGTGCAGTCGATCGACCTGCGTCCCGAGGTGGACGGGCGCATCGTCGAATTCCTCGTGCGCGAGGGCCAGGAGGTCGAGCAGGGGACGCCGCTTTTCAAAGTGGACGACGCCCAGCTCAAGGCGCAGGTGGCCCAGCTCGAGGCGCAACGCGACCTCGCGCAGCAGGCCCTGGCCCGGGCCAAGGAGCTGGCGCAGCAGAACGCCTCCTCCGCCGCCGATCTCGAGAAGGCCGAGGCCGAAGCCCGGAGCGCGCAGGCACAGTACGACCTGCAGCGCATCCGCCTGGACCGCACGACGGTGCGTGCGCCGTTCGCCGGCGTCGTGGGGCAGCGCTACGTGAGCGTGGGCGACTACGTCACCACCAGCACCAAGCTGGCGTCGCTCCACACCGTGAACCCGCAGCGCGCCGCGTTCCAGCTACCGGAGCGGTTCGCGCGGGACCTGAAGCCCGGACAGCGAGTGTCGTTCCGGGTCGCCGCCATCGCGGGTCGCGACTTCACGGGAGAGGTGGATTTCGTGGACCCGGTGGTGCAGCTGCCGGGCCGGACCATCCTGGTGAAGGCGCGCGTGCCCAATCCCGCCCGGCTGCTGCAGCCCGGGATGTTCATCGAAGCGCACCTGGTCACCGGCGTGCGTCCCAAAGCCATCGTCATCCCCGAGGAGGCGGTGGTGCCGGCCGAGGGCGCGAACGCGGTCTGGGTCGTGGTCGACGGCAAGGTCAATCGCCGCCAGGTGGAGCTCGGCGTCCGCACGCCGGGGTTCGTCGAGGTGACCAAGGGCGTGAATGCCGGAGAACAGGTGGTGGTGGGCGGCCTGGAGCTCCTGGCGCCGGGCGCGCCCGTAATGGCGAAGGTGGTCGAGCGCAAGCCGCCCGGTACCGCGGACCCACCGTCCAAGTAGCGAGCCGGGAGGCCTAGAGGATCCGACTGCCCAGCGGCACGTCGCGGTCGGGGTGTACCAGGATCACGTCCGCTTCGCCCAGCATCACCCCTAGGGTCAACACCTCCGAGTGGAAGTTCGCGATCTGGCGGGGCGGGAAGTTCACCACCGCGAGCGCGAGCTTCCCTAAGAGCTCGGCCTTATCGTAGTGTTTCACGATCTGCGCGCTCGAGCTCTTCACGCCCAGCTCACCGAAGTCGATGCGCAGCTTGTAAGCCGGCTTCTTCGCCTTGGGGAAGTCGTCCACCTGCAAGATGCGGCCGACGCGGATGTCGACCTTGAGGAAGTCGTCGTAGGTGATCACCTCACCCCCTGACCCTCTCCACTTCGTGGAGAGGGGGACGGCGTGTGAGCATGCATCACGTCACCGTGTCCGGCCCCATCTAGCTCGAGCACGAGCTTCAGCTCAGCTCAGAAGAAGTCTACGATGAATCCCAGCGATCATGTGCTGGCGCCGGAACTTGAAGCCGAGCATACGGCGGTTCCGATAGCGGCGGATTCACGCGTCGTCACTCCCCGTGCGTTCCCCCGCTACGCTCCTGAGCGGTTACTCGACGCCGACTTTCCTCATGAGCGCGCTAAAGCGCGGGTCTGGGCGGAGGGGGTCGAAGATGGCTGAGGGCGCCACGATCACGAGCCATTCGGCGCGCTCCTCGTAGGCCGCCTGCAGCCAGCGCAGCGCTTGCTCGTTGTTCCCCAGGCCCAGGTGGACAAGTGCGATGGCGAAAGCTCTGTCGCCGGGCGGGCGGCGCTCGAGCGCCGTGAGGATGTGCTGCGCCTCGGCGCGCTCGCCGGCGCGCCCGGCTACGTACCCTAAGATCCCCGCGAAGTTGGGCGCGTCGCCAGCCAGAGCCGCCATCTTTCGAGCCTCCGCCAGCGCCTCGGCGTAGCTCCCCTTCCCGGCGAGCGGTAGGGCGAGGAGCATGTGCGCGTGGGCGGAGCCAGGCTCGAGGTCGAGCGACTTCCGCTGCACGGCGATCGCTTCATCGTATCGGCGGGCCACATACAGGGCCCAGGGGAACCCTGTGGCGACGTCCGGATTCAGCGGATCGAGCTCATGGGCGCGCCTGGCCTCGGCGAGCGCCTCGTCCAATCGTCCGTGCGCCGCCAGGCAGTGCGAGTAGAAATAGTGGGCATTGGCAACGCTAGGATTCAACTCAATGGCCCGCCGAAATTCGCGCTCCGCCGCCGACGCGTCCCAGTCGTAGACGCACAACTGATCGCCGAGCGATGCATGGGCGTCGGCGAGGGTGGGCTCGAGCGCGAGCGCCTTGAGCACGGCGGCTCTCGCCTTCGGCATGCTTTCGCGGGGGCGAAGATACGTCGAAGCCGTGAGCCTCTGGTACGCGTCGGCGATGGCGGCGTACGCGAGCGCATAATTCGAATCATGCGCCAGGGCCTGTTGGAAGTACGCCAGCGCTTGCTGGACGGGTCCGAACCCGCCCTTGTTGAAGAAGTAGCGTCCCTTGAGATACAGCTCGTACGCCTCGACGTCGTGGGTGGGGCGGCGCAAGAGCGTCAGGCTGTCTCCGCTCACCAGGTGCACCTGTAGGGCCCGCATGATCGCGTGGGAGATCTCGTCCTCCACGGCGAAGACGTCTCCCATCTCGCGGTCATAGGTCTCCGACCAGAGGTTGTATCCGTTCCGGGCGTCGGTTAGCTGCGCCGTCACGCGCAGGCGGTTGGCGGCCCGGCGCACGCTCCCGCCGAGCACGGTCGCCACCTGCAACGCCTGACCGATCTGCCGCATGTCCTCGTTCTTCCCCTTGAATGCGAACGACGACGGCCGGGCCACGACCTGGAGCTGGGGCAGCTTCGAGAGCGCGTTGATGAGCTCTTCGCTGATGCCGTCGCTCAGGTATTCCTCCTGTGGGGCGCCACTCACGTTCACGAACGGCAGCACGGCAATCGATTGGCCGCTACGGCCCGCCAAGGCCGGAGTGCCGTGCGGCCGGGACAGTACGAAGAGCCCGGCCGCCGCAAGCAGGGTCGCCGCGAGCCCGGCCCCGGCTGCGAGGCGGGACGTTCGGCGTCCCGTAGCGCGCACGCGCTGCGACGGCGCTGCGAGGGCCTCCACGAACTCGGCGGCGGTGGCGAAGCGGTCGGCGGGTGTCTTGGCGAGCGCCCGCACGATCGCCTGCTCAATCGCAGGCGGGACCGCCGCGCGCATCGCGCTGACCCGCGGCGGCGCCGCGGCGAGATGCTGGCGCACGATGCTCTCCGCACTCGGCCCCGTATAGGGCGGCTCGCCCGCCAACATCTCGTACAGCACGCACCCGAGACTGTAGATGTCGCTCCGCTCGTCCACCCGGGCACTCGCCGCGCCCTGCTCGGGGCTCATGTAGCCCGGCGTCCCGAGCGCGATCCCCGTCTCGGTCAGGTTCCCGCCCGCGGCCGCCGTGATCGCCCGCGCGATCCCGAAATCACTCACCACGGCATGGCCGGCTTCGAGGAGGATGTTCTCCGGCTTGATGTCGCGATGCACGACATCATGGCTGTGGGCGTAGCTCAGGGCGTCCGCCACCTCCCGGGCGATTTGCAAGGCGTTCCCAAGCGGCAGCTGTTTCTCACGAGAGAGCCGGTCTCGCAGCGATTCGCCCTCGACGTAGGGCATGACGTAGAAGAGGAATCCCTCCGCCTCCCCGGAGTCGTGGAGCGGCAGGATGTGGGGATGGTTGAGCCGAGCCGCGGTGTCGATCTCGCGGAGAAACCGCTCCGGGCCGAGCGCTGCGGCCAGCTCGGGCTTCAGGACCTTAATGGCGACTTGGCGGTGGTGCTTCCGGTCCTGAGCGAGGTAGACCGTCGCCATCCCCCCGCGGCCGAGCTCGCGCTCGATCGTGTAGCGGTCGGCGAGGGCGGCTTGCAGACGAGCGAGCAGGTCGGCCAAGGGGGCTCGCGGTAAGGGCAAGTCCATCATAGGGGCGACCGCCCCGCGCGGCCAGAGGGCGACCGCAATGCTTCGCTCCCTGGCGCGCGTTTTTTCCTACCCTCATTCCCTCGTTTCTTCGTACCGTCCTGCATGCTCGCCCGTGTACGCTCGGCCGCCGTGCTGGGGATCGACGCCTACCTGGTGGACGTCGAGACCGACATCGCGAACGGCCTGCCCACCTTCGCGACCGTGGGCCTGCCACAGGGCGCCGTGAAAGAAGGGCGCGAGCGAGTGTTCGCCGCGATCGCCAACTCCGGTTACACGTTCCCCTTGAAGCGAATTACCGTGAACCTCGCCCCAGCCGATATTCGCAAAGACGGATCCGCGTTCGATCTGCCGATCGCCCTCGGTGTGCTCGCGGCGACGGAGCAGATCTCGGCCGAGCGGCTGGGAAGGGTGGCGGTGCTGGGCGAGCTCGGGCTCGAAGGCGCAATCCGGCCGGTCCGGGGCGCCCTGCCTGTGGCACTCGCGGCGCGCACCGCGGGCCTCGACGCCCTGGTGCTGCCACGGGAGAACATCGCCGAAGCGGGCGTGGTGGCGGGGATCCGAGTGCTCGGCGCGGGAACCCTGGCCGAGATCGCGGACTACTTGGACGCCAGGGGTGAGCTGGCCGAGGCCCACGTCGATCTGACCGCGTTGTTCGCCGATCGCGCCCGGGACGACGTGGACTTCGCGGACGTGAAAGGGCAGGCGCACGCCAAGCGGGCGCTGGAGGTCGCGGCGGCGGGGGGACACAACATCCTCATCATGTTGTTTCAAGACCCGCACCTTTGCCAATCGTTCCTACTTAGACCTTCTCCTTCTCCAGGTAGTGCTCCTCCCACGCGATGGGAAAGGTCCGGCTGCAGCGCGGGCATAACTGCCACGCCACCTGGGTAGCCGGTAATGGCAGGCGGTTCCGGCAGGCCGGGCAAACGAGGTAGCCGCGGCGAAAAACCTCCGGTGTGCGTGGCGCGACCGTCGGATTTCGGAGCACCGTCCACGCTCGGGGCGGCGTGTTGCGGATCTCGACGAACGGAAGCGGCACGTTCACGGGCCTACCCTCGACGGTGACGACCGCCTCAAGTCGCGTGAGGGAGGCGACCTGATACCAAGCGCCGCGCCGGAGCGGCGCGTCCACGCTGGCGGTTAAGCGAGCCCACTGAAGGGTCGTCCCCAACGGCGCGCTCTCCAGGTTGCGGGGCCCGATAACGATGGACCCGACCGAGAGCGCGGGCAAGGGACGCCGGAGCGAAGCAACAGGGGCGTGGGGCCAAGCCGATCCGGGCTTTTACGGCCCCTGCGCTGCCTCTCGATTGCACTGTCGCCCTCGTTGCTCGCGACTAGGCAGGCTGTTCACACAACCCTCATAGTGGGTCTTCAAGACCCACCATATTCAACATGAGGGCGTCAAGACCCGGCACAACATCCCGTTCGGGAACGCGATCCAGCCGGTCACCCGTGGGTCAGGCAGACGACCGCTACCTCCACCTGCGTGCTGGTGCCTGCGGACACCGCGAAGGCTATCGGACTCTGCGGGTTGGCCACGCAATTCCCTGCCACTCCGCTTACGCTCAGGCTGTGGACGCCGGGGCTCAGCCCTGAGACCATCACCGTCTGCTCGTACCCGGGAAAGACGGCTGGGACGAACTTCGGCGCTGCACCGTCCACACCCAAGCTGTACCCGTTCGGGTCGAAGTCAACGTTCCTGACGACCCTGACAGCCAAAGTGCCCGTGGCAGCGACGCCGGTCCTCGGCGCACTCGGGTCGCTGCATGCCGCCGCCAGCAGCTGCAACAGCACGGAGCACCAGTGGCGAACCAACTCCGCACGCGGTGGTTCGGCTAGGTCCTGGAGGCTTGAAGCGCGAACACTAGCTTGCTGCACGAGTTCCGAAACATTAGCCATGGGGACCTCTTTGGTTGCTCTCCGCACCTTATGCCGCCGGTTCGTCGAACCCCCTCTATTGCAGTGTCACGAGCACCTGGATAATCCCTGTGCGCTCCCTCAGCGGCTCTAGCGCCTTGCCCACCACGGCACCGAGCATGCGCGCGCGGTCGGTGCCCTTCATCGCCCGTCCGAGCGTGGAAGAGGTCACCAGCAGATCGCCAGCCGCGATGGGCCCGTTCTCCGCTGTTACCTTGCAAGGAACGATTCCGACTACAGCGAGCGGAACCTCGTTGCGCAACGCTGGATCGTCCATCCGATGCTGGCTCGCCAGAACGCCGGGCCTGGTGGAATAGACTCCAGCCACGAGTGTGGAATAAGGCGTCCCGGAAAGCACGAGACGGCGCTCACCTGAAGGGTCGATCACGAGCAAATCACCGGGTGCGTAACCTTCACGACCGCCTTTGACGGGCAGCGACTCAGCGAAGTCAGCCCCGAAGGGTCGGAAGCCCCCCTCGGCGAAAACCCTACCTGTACCGTCAACCCGGAAAACGGTGGTATCTGGGTTCTGGCCTACGCTGCCGACAAGGATGTTGCCGCGACGACGATTGATAAATAGGCCGGCGAGTCCTTCCCCACTGAAAGTTTGGCCGAACACGCCAACGCCGTTCCCGGTGGTGCCGGTGGCCTCGCCACCAACGCCAACAGCAAAGCCGCTCGTGGATTGGGTTGTGCCCGAAACTCCAGTACCCCCTTCTGCTGCGAGAACTAGGCCAACGACCCCTTGGCCAGGGCTGTTGGTAACTCCAATTACCCCCGCGGCGGACCCGGTCGTGGCAGTCGCATCGCCACGCACTCCCGCAGCAAAGTTGATGCCGCTGCTGATGGTCCCGTACACAGCGTAAGGCTGGCCTCCGTTGGGGGCCGCGTTCCTCGATTCGACGACAAACAGCTTGGCTGGGAGTTGGGGGTAAAAGTTTGCCCCAATGCCGATGCTACCGCCCGATAGCATTATTGGTGAGTCGCCGATGGTCGTGGAGGTCGTGAACAGAGCGATAGTGTTGGGAGTGCCGCTGCCTCCCACCTGCGCCCGTCCCGTCGAGACCAAGAACGAACCGAGTACCAGTGACCCAAGGATGCTGCGCTTCATGATGCGCCTCCGTTTCCGTTCAGATTTGCGGTACGTCGGTGTGCACGTCGCTCACCTTGGCCGTTTGGTTCGCGGGGCGAGCAAAGGAGCACTGCGCTTCGCCACATTCACTTTGACCCGTCAAGCGGGAGCAAAGCGGAAGGTGCCGCTACAGTGTGCCCTCTCATCCGATGATCCGTGTTCAGACCAAAGACGCACTCTCCTGGCGGACTGAGATAGGCCGTCTTGCGGCACGGAAGGCGCCGGATGGGGCATAGGGGGCTCCTCAGGGCGCTCTGAGGGTGGAGGGGCCGGAGTTGGTGCGGGCGGATCGAGCGGCGGGGACGGCCAGGACTAGTCGGGCCAGATGACGGTGCACGTGGGCGCGCTACTCGCTGTCAGGGTCGCCCGGATAGAGCGCCGACCGGATCAACGCACCGTCAACGCCTTCACCGTGCCGGGGCATGGCCTGCCCTCGTTCTTCGGAGCAGCGATTATGCAACACGACGGGTGTCTGTCAGCCGTGCGCACTGCTCACGGCACCCGCAGCTGCCACCTCGGGACCGCCGCGCCGATGAGCGCGTCGATCACGCCACCGCCGACCAAGCCTAGGCCACCCGCCACCGTGTTGCGGGCGGTGTAGGGGGTGGTAGAGGTGGCGCCAAATGCGCCCAAAGTCTACGATGAATCCCGCGATCACGTGCTGGCGCCGAAACTTGAAGCCCAAGGTGCAGCGGTTCCAGTCGGGTTCGGAGCGTCGTCACACCGCTTCGTTCCCCCTCTCCGCCATGCGGAGAGGGGGTCAGGGGTGAGGTCCCGCAACGCTTCGCTCCTCTGCGCGCGTTTTTTCCTACCGCCGCGCCGTCCCGCGACACTACCCTCTATGCCATGCTCGCCCGCGTCCGCTCTGCCGCCGTGCTGGGGATCGACGCCTATCTGGTGGAGGTCGAGACCGACATCGCGAACGGCCTCCCCACGTTCGCGACCGTGGGCTTGCCGCAGGGCGCCGTGAAGGAGGGTCGCGAGCGCGTGTTCGCCGCGATCGCCAACTCCGGTTACACGTTCCCCTTGAAGCGGATTACGGGTTAAGAGAGAAGGTGTCGCGCGGCGTCTCCCCCCCCTCCTGTGAACAGAGATTCGTGATGGATTGTGGACGCGACCTATGGAGGCTCCCCGCTCAGCCGCTTAAGCCCCGCGTGCGCCTCGGCGACGTAGGGCTGCAGCTCGGGGTCCGCGTGCATCCAAACCGCTGCCACGAAGCTGTAGCCTGCGAGCGCTTTGGCGCGATTTCCCAGTCGCTCGTTGACGCGGGCTCGCTCCAGCGCCCAAAACGGTTCCCAGAACGAAGGGGGCGAGTGCCCGACCTCTCGGTCCAAACTGCTCGCTGCCTCGCGCTCTCTGCCGCGGGCCTCGAGCAGCTGGGCGCTGATGAGACGCTGGTCGTCACAGAACGGGCAGAGGGAGTCCGGGAGTGCAAGGAAGCGGTTCAGCGCATCGCTTGTGTCGCCGCGGGCAAGGGCGAGGTAGCCTCGTGCAGCGGCCGCCGAGTAGCGCCAGTCCAGCAACGGGTTGTGATACTTCCACAGCTCAGCCCTCCCTCGCCCTGGGGCTGGGCGCTCGGTTTCGTCTGCCCTTCGGAGGAACGCGAGCAGCGCGAGTGTGTCCTTCCGCGTGGTCCACCACGGCAGAGCCAGAGGTGTATCATCCAGGCCAAACCAATTCGCGCCGTCCCGCAGCCACCGCGCGAACTCGGATCCGGCCGAATCGGGGCGGATCGTCCCCACGAGGGCGGCCTCGACCACCAGCCAGGGTGGCCTCTGGCTGCCACCCGCTAGGAGAGCCTCGCGGAGATGCCCGCGGTAACTGAGCGTGTACGCAAGCAGCACTGCCGCAAGACTCGAGTCGCCTCCGGCAATGGGAACCCCACGCGGCTCAGTGAGGCGGCGAGCCACTGAAACGTCAACCTCGGCCGTGTCGGGCCAACCGGACAGCGTGAACCAAGTGTTGAGCAACTGCTCGCCGGACATCGCCGCCAGAATGCTGTCTCCTTGACGAGCAGCCGAGCGGTCAGCCTCCAATTGGTCTTCGATGTACGCGACGACTGGGAAGAAGTCGGCTGCTCGGCCGAGGGCGAGATACGCCCGGGTATACCGCTGCGCTGCCGCGACGTCTTGCGATCGAAGCGCGCATTCGATCGTGTGAGACACGATCGCGGGTGCAAACCCGGAATCGAGCGCGATCGCCCTATCCATCGCCTCGCGAATCTGCCGTTGAGTGGCGGACCCGCCGGGTCCGAAGCCGAAGTGGTAGCGCGCTTCGCCGAGATTGTACCAGATCTCCGGGTCCTCGGGATAACGCCGCGTGGCCTCTTCCAGAGTCCGATACAGGCGTTGTCCCTCGTTCCACACGGCCGTTCCCGTCGCCCTCTGCCAATGCGCCCCATTAATCGCGGCAGCTAGCGAATCGATCGTGACCAATAAGCTCTCACGCGGTGCGAGGTGGTGATTCAAAGCGGCAGCACGAAAGGCATAGGTAACCCACAGCGAGTCCTGGTGGCCTTGCCACCACAGCACTTGATAAATACGTCGTAAGGCCGGAGCGAACGTGCTGTCGGCCGCGATCGCGTGGCGGTAGTGCGCCAGTGCCGAGTCGAGGGCGAGGGCGCGGAAGAAGTGCTCGCCTCGCAGGAATTCCCTGAGCGCGGAGAGATTGGTCGAACCGAACGACGAGAGCCGCACCGCCGCGATCGGTCGGGTCTGACCGAGCTCCCGCAGCAGTGCGACGGTGAGCGAGTCGGACAGCCGATCCATGCGCGCGGTGAGATCGCGTCGCTCGACTTGCGCCACGACGTTGCCGCTGGCCGCATCGAGAATCGAGGCCGATATGCGAACGGTGTCCAGCCCGGCACCGACGATATTCCCGAAGACGGTGAGGCGCGCTCCGGTCCGGCGGCCGAGCTCCTCGGCCGAAGTGGGATCAGCCCGTCCGCTCCACCGGCGAACCACGACGGTCGGTGACACCGTGCGCAACGGGCCCGCTCCATCCAGGTTGCGCGACAAGACGTCCACCAGGCCTTCATGCCACAGGTCGAGCTTCGGGTCGAGCACGTCGAACGGCGCGACGGCGACGAGGTTTGGGTCGAGCACGGGGCCGACGCCAGCACGCCAGCGGATGACGGTCAACACCAGCGCCCCGACCGCAGCCGTGACGGCACCCGCTGCGAGAATGCGCCGTGCGGTAAGCCGCAGCCGAACTGGCCCGGTAACCGACGGCGTCAATGCCTCGGCGAACTGGGCTGCGGTCACAAACCGGTCCGCCGGCGCCTTCGCCAACGCTTTGGACACGGCCCCATCGATGGCCGGCGGGATCGTGTCCCGAAGGCGCCGCACCGACGGCACCGGGTCGGTGAGCTGCTTCGCAATCACGCTCCGAGCATTCGCGCCGGTGTAGGGCGGCTCGCCAGCCAACATCTCGTACAGCATGCATCCGAGACTGTAGATGTCGCTCCGGCCATCGAGCCGTTCACTCTCCGTCGCCTGCTCCGGGCTCATGTAGCCCGGCGTCCCGATGGCGATCCCAGTCTCGGTCAGCGTACCGGCGGCAGCTGCCGTGATCGCCCGCGCGATCCCGAAGTCCGCCACCACCGCCTCGCCCCCCGACAGCAGGATGTTCTCCGGTTTGATGTCGCGGTGCACCACGTCGTGGCCGTGGGCGTAGCTGAGCGCGCTCGCCACCTCGCGGGTGATCCGCAGGGCCTCCTCGAGCGGCAACTGTCCCTCCTGCTCGAGCCGGTCCCGCAGCGATTCCCCTTCCATGTAGGGCATGACGTAGTAGAGGAATCCGCCTGCCTGTCCCGAGTCGTGCAGCGCCAGGATGTGGGGGTGGTTGAGGCGGGCCGCGGTTTCGATCTCGCGCAGAAAGCGGTCTGGACCCAGGGCCGCCGCAAGCTCGGGCTTCAGAACCTTGATAGCGACCGGGCGATGGTGCTTGAGGTCTGCGGCGAGGTAGACTGTCGCCATCCCACCGCGGCCGAGCTCGCGCTCGATCGTGTAACGGTCGCCAAGGGCGGCTTGCAGTCGGGCGAGCAAGTCCACGTGCGCTCGCAGGCGGGGACGGGTCCATCATAGGGGCGGTGGCCGCGCACGGCCAGAGGGGCGGTCGCAACGCTTCGCTCCTCTGCGCGCGTTTTTTCCTACCCTCATTCCCTCGTTTCTTCGTACCGTCCTGCATGCTCGCCCGTGTACGCTCGGCCGCCGTGCTGGGGATCGACGCCTACCTGGTGGACGTCGAGACCGACATCGCGAACGGCCTGCCCACCTTCGCGACCGTGGGCCTGCCACAGGGCGCCGTGAAAGAAGGGCGCGAGCGAGTGTTCGCCGCGATCGCCAACTCCGGTTACACGTTCCCCTTGAAGCGAATTACCGTGAACCTCGCCCCAGCCGATATTCGCAAAGACGGATCCGCGTTCGATCTGCCGATCGCCCTCGGTGTGCTCGCGGCGACGGAGCAGATCTCGGCCGAGCGGCTGGGAAGGGTGGCGGTGCTGGGCGAGCTCGGGCTCGAAGGCGCAATCCGGCCGGTCCGGGGCGCCCTGCCTGTGGCACTCGCGGCGCGCACCGCGGGCCTCGACGCCCTGGTGCTGCCACGGGAGAACATCGCCGAAGCGGGCGTGGTGGCGGGGATCCGAGTGCTCGGCGCGGGAACCCTGGCCGAGATCGCGGACTACTTGGACGCCAGGGGTGAGCTGGCGGAGGCTCACGTCGATCTGACCGCGCTGTTCGCCGATCGCGCCCGAGACGACGTGGACTTCGCGGACGTGAAAGGGCAGGCGCACGCCAAGCGGGCGCTGGAGGTCGCGGCGGCGGGGGGACACAACATCCTGATGATCGGCCCGCCGGGCTCGGGGAAGACGATGCTGGCGCGCCGCCTCCCGACGATCCTTCCCAAGATCGGCCTCGACGAGGCGCTCGAAACGACCAAGATCCACTCCGTCGCCGGCGTGCTCCCGCTGGGCGAGTCGCTGGTCGCGCGCCGCCCGTTCCGCGCGCCGCACCACACGATCTCCGATGCGGGGTTGATCGGCGGCGGGTCGTACCCGCGGCCGGGGGAGGTCAGCCTGGCGCACGGCGGCGTGCTGTTCCTGGACGAGCTGCCCGAGTTCCGCAAGAACGTGCTCGAGGTGCTGCGCCAGCCGATGGAAGATGGGGTGGTCACGATCGCGCGGGCGGCGATGAGCCTCACCTATCCCGCGCGCTTCATGCTCGCCGCCGCGATGAACCCCTGTCCCTGCGGCTACTTCGGAGATCCGCAGCATAACTGCGTGTGCGGCCCGCTCGGCGTGGAGCGCTATCTCGCGCGCGTGTCCGGCCCGTTGCTCGACCGCATCGACATCCACCTGGAAGTGCCCGCCGTGAAGTACCGGGCGCTCGCCGATCAGGGCGCCGCCGAGGCGAGTGAGGCGATCCGAGAGCGGGTGGATCGGGCCCGAGCGCTCCAGCGTGATCGCTTTGCGAAGCGACCGGGCGTGTATGCCAACGCCCACATGGCGGCGCGCGACATCCGCACGTTCTGCCGCGTGTCGGACGGTGCCGACGCGCTACTGCGGACCGCGATCACCCGGCTTGCCCTGTCCGCCCGGGCGTATCACCGCATCCTCAAGATCGCGCGCACCATCGCCGACCTGAGCGGCGGAGCGGACCTGGCGCCGGCGCACGTGAGCGAGGCGATTCAATACCGCAGCCTCGACCGGCGCGGGCTGGGGTAGGGGCGCCCCTCATCGCTCCTCCACGGGGCGCCCGACCATGCCGAGCGGCTCCCCCTCGGAGATGGCCGGAGTCGCGACGACGTAGAGCATGACACCGGCGAACGGGGCCGTGATCGCTGCCGTCGTATCGCCGAAGAAGTCGGTCACCACGCCGATCACCGTCCCCTTCTGCACGGTGTGCCCGCGCTCGACCTGCGGGTACCAGATCCCGGTGCCCGGGCTGCGCAGCACTTCGGTGCGATCGAACCACAGCGGGTGACGCACCAGCTCGACATCTCCCGGAATCATCTTGAGGTAGCGGAGCAGCCGGAATGCACCTTGCTCGTTGCGGGCGATCATGTCTTCGGCGGGAAGGCCGAGGTACCCCGCCTCGGTCGTGAGCGCCGGTTTGCCGCGCAGGTGCGCCGTATTCTGGGTGTACACCGAGGCCTGGGGGTCGTGCGGTCGGGCTGAGTCGATCACGATGTAGTCGCTGCCCCACGCGAGCGCCATCTCGCGCGCGATCGAGTCGGCGCGCGGATTGAGGCCGAGCGGGCTCCAGTAGGTGTAGGGGCGCAGCGACTCGTTGCCATCCCCCGCGTGGATGTCCACCAGGTAATCCGCCCGTTCGATGATCTCGTGCGTGATCGCGTAGGCGATCCGCTCCGAGACCGTGCCATCGCGCTTCCCCGGATAGACGCGGTTCAGGTTCTTGCCGTCGATCGGGCTGTAGTAGACGGTGCGGCGCAGGAACGAGGGCAGGTTCGCCACCTGCACGAGCAGCACGGTGCCGGCGAGGCGCGCTGGATCGAGCTCGCGTCGTACGCGCTGCAGTGCGATGACGGGAGCGACTTCGTCGCCGTGCGTCCCAGCGATGAGCGCGAGCGTCGGCCCGGGATCCTTACCCCGCACGATCGTGAGCGGGATGCGCGTGCCGGAATCGATGCCGGCCGGGACTACGATGAAGCCCGATCCCTTCTCGCCGGCACGCGCGGCGGCGGATCCGATGCGCAGCGCGCCCGACTGCTGGGCGGACGTGAGGGTGGGGCCGGAAGCGACGACGACGAGAACCGTGACGAGCGTGGCGAAGGATCGCATGGGCGCCCCGTGGGCGAAGGGGTTGGCGGACCCTAATCTACGACGCCTGCGTCTGGCGCGCCGCAGCTCTCGTCCCTAGCTTGGCCCTCCATGACCGATTGGCTGCAGACCCGGCTCGGCATCAGTACCGAGCTTCAGATGCGGCTGCTGGCGACCGTGGCGACGATCGTCGGGCTCTGGCTGGTGCACCGCATCGTGCTGGGGCTGGTGTACCGCCGCGTGCGCGACCCATGGGGCCGCTACCGCTGGCGCAAGGGTCTGACGTACGTCTTGGTGGCGGCGGGCTTCGTGATCGTCGGCCGGATGTGGTTCGCGGGCGTGCAGGCGCTGGCCACGTTCCTCGGGCTGCTGTCGGCAGGGCTCGCCATCGCCCTGAAGGACCCCGTGGCGAACTTCGCCGGGTGGGCGTTCATCATCTGGCGCCGCCCCTTCGAGGTGGGGGATCGGGTCCAGATCGGCTCGCACGCCGGCGACGTGATCGATCTCGGCCTGTTCCAATTCACACTCAACGAGATCGGCGGCTGGGTGCAGGCGGACCAGTCGAGCGGGCGGATCGTGCACGTCCCCAACGGCAGGATTTTCACCGACCCCATCGCCAACTACAACAAAGGATTCCGGTACATCTGGAACGAGGTGCCGGTGCTGGTGAGCTTCGAGAGCGATTGGCGCAAGGCGAAGCAGATCCTCACCAAGATCGCGATCAAACACGCCGAGCATCTCACCGCGCAGGCGGAGCAAGAGCTGCTCGCCGCCTCCCAACAATATCTCATCAACTACCGGAAGCTGACGCCTATCGTGTACACCAAGGTGGTGGACAGCGGGGTGCAGCTGACGATCCGCTACTTGATCGAGCCCCGCAAACGGCGCGGCACCGAGCATGCGATTTGGGAGGACATTCTCACCGAGTTCGCCACCTGTCCCGACATCGACCTGGCCTACCACACCGTGCGTGGCTTCAAGAACACGGACGAGGGGAAGCCGGCGTTGCGGGCCCCGTTGGGGGCGCCGCGCACGAGCGCCCTCGAGCGCGTCGACGAGTGACCCGCAGGCTGCGGCTCGAGGCGCCTACCGCTCCAGCACCTCGTAGTGCGAGACGGTCGGCTCGAGTTCCAGCAGGTACGTGGCGTCTTCCGGATAGTAGTGCGCCCGCTCGACGTCGGCGCCCGCGAAGCCGCGGATCGAGTCCATCGAGTCCCAGAACGAAATGAAGAGGAAATGCGCCTGGTCCCCGACCGTGCGCCGCAGCACCTGGACGCCGCGGTTCCCGGGGGTCGCGCGGCAGTCCTTCACCCCGGTCTGCTCGAGGTACGCGGCATAGCGGTCGCCGTGCGAGGCCGGCGTGGCGCCGTGCCACAGCCGGGCGATCAGCCGGCGGTCAGATTCGGTCGAGCTGGGCGACGGTGCGCTCATTGCGGACGTTGCCGGTGTTGAGGGTCGACTTGGGTTCGATCAGCACGACGTGGACTTCCTCGCGGGCGATCGGCAGATGCTCCACCCCCTTCGGGACGATGGCGAACTCGCCTTCGTTCACCCAGACCTCCCGGTCCCGCAGCCGAAGCAGCAACCGGCCCTTCACCACGAGGAACAGCTCGTCCTCGGCTTCGTGGAGATGCCACACGAACTCGCCTTTCAGCTTCACGAGCTTCACGTACGAATCGTTCAGCTCGCCCGCAATCTTGGGGCTGTAGTAGTCGTCGAACAGACGGAACTTCTCTGCAAGGTTGACGCTGTGCATCTGGTTGCTCCAAGTCAGAGAGACCAGTCTCGCGAATTCCCACGCTTTAGGATGGGAATACACGCGCCTGTCCGTCAGACCGTGGTCTCGCCGACCGGGAGACGGTTAGGCGACCAGGGAGTCCTTTAGGGACCGGCAGCTTGTGCGAGAACTGAATCCATACCACGGCTCCGACGATCAGGGCCATGGCGAGAAACGTGCGCGCGGTCACGGGTTCGCCCAGGATGAGCCAACCGAGCAGCACGGCGATCACCGGGTTCACGTAGGCGTACGTCCCGACGATCGTGGGCGAGGCGTGACGCAGCGCGTAGGTGTAGGCACTGTAGCCCAGGATCGAGCCGAATACGACGAGGTAGGCGACGGCACCAGCGCCTTTGGCCGTCAAGTGCCAACGGCTCCATTCGCCCAGCGCCGTCCCGAGCAGCGCGACCGCGCCGCCGCCGGCGAGCATTTGCAACGCCGCGCCGATGTAGGGGCTGGTGTTCGTCTTGTGCCGCTTGCTGTACACCGAGCCGAGCGACCATGACGCGCTCGCGCACGTCAGGGCGAGCGGGCCGCGCAGATCGGCATGCAGGATCTCCGCCGGGTTCGCGCCGACCAGCAGCCCCGTGCCGAGAAAGCCGAGGATCAACCCGGCGATGACCCGCCAACCGAGCTCCCCCGATCCGCCCGGGATGATCGCGTCGAAGAACGCCATCCACAGGGCGACGGTCACCACGAAAATGCTCGCCGTACCGGAGCCCGTGTATTGCTCGGCCCACACTACCAACGCGTTGCCTCCGCCCAGCAACAGCAGGCCGACGATACCCTGGGTGCGCCAGTCGGAGAGTTGGCGCGGGAGCTGGTCGCCGAGCGCGAGCGCCACCCCGAGCAGCAGCACACCGGCCATGAGGAAGCGCAGGCCGCCGAACAGGAACGGGGGCAGCTCGCCCACCCCGACCTTGATGGCGAGGTAAGTCGATCCCCAGACGATGCAGACCACCAGATACGCAACGAGCGCCTTGCCGCGCAGGGCCGCCATATCAGTCGGGCTCCACCGGAACGAACCCCGGCTTTTCGAATACGGTACTGAGCACGATCGTGGTGCGCGTGCTCATCTGCGTCTTGGCGGAGGGCCCGCGCAGGTCCCTCAGCACGCCCTGCAGGCTCTCGAGATCCGGCGCCGCCACCTTGAGGATGTAGCAATCCTCGCCGGCGACGTGGTGGCACTCCAGCACTCCCGGATGCTTTTCCAGCTCGCGCATCCGGGGCTCATCCCCGACGTAGTCGGAATTCGCGTAGCGCACCGCCACAAACGCCGTGACCGGGAAACCGGCGCGCGCGCGATCCACCCGCGCGTAGTAGCCCGCGATGTGGCCCGATTCCTCGAGCCGCTTCACCCGCTCCATGATCGCCGGGCGCGACAACCCGACTTCGTCGGCGATGGCCTGATAGCTGGCGCGTCCGTCGCCCCCGAGGATCCGCAGGATCTTGCGGTCCATGGCGTCCAGCTCGCTTCGGCTTGTCATTTCGCAGTTCTCCTGATACGCTTTCCTACTATCCGTAGTACATCACGCTGTTCCGTGAACGTATCATAACTATAAACGGTTCCTGACCTACGATCTATCCGTTTCTTGCTCGGAAATTGTCCTTTGATTGGGACACCGTAGGTCGGTACTATTCCGCCATGTCCACCGCTGTCCCCGCCCTGCGTGAGCTCGTCCGCACTTTCCCGTCGGCTCTCTTGGGGTACTCCGGTGGCGTGGATTCCGCCCTCTTGGCGGTGGTGCTGCGCCAGGAGCTAGGCCGGGATCGGATGCTCGCGGCCGTCGGCCGGAGCGCCTCCTATCCGCGGGCCCAGTGGGAAGCGGCGCGTACCCTGGCCCAGCAGTTCGATGTCCCGCTGCTCGAGCTCGACACCTACGAGCTCGAGGACCCGAACTACCTCGCCAATCCCACCAACCGCTGTTTTTTCTGCAAGACCGAGCTCTGGAACCGGCTAGTGCCGGAAGCACGAGCGCGCGGCCTCGACGTGGTATGCGATGGAACGAACGCCGACGATCTGCGCGAGCATCGGCCTGGGTACGCCGCGGGCCTGGGAGCGCGCATCCGGTCGCCCCTCGCCGAGGTGGGGATGACGAAGAGCGACGTCCGCGCGGCGTCACGCGAGCTCGGGCTGCCGACGTGGGATGCGCCGGCGGCCCCGTGCCTCTCGAGCCGGGTCGTGTACGGTCTCGAGATCACCTCGGGCCGGCTCGCGCAGGTGGAGCAAGCCGAGGCGTACCTGCGGGAGCTCGGCGTGACGGGCGACCTGCGAGTCCGCCACCACGGTGAGCGCGCCCGCATCGAGGTCGAGCCACGCTGGGTCCCGTGGCTCGGGCAGCGCCTCGATGCCGTCACGCAGCGGCTGCGCGACCTCGGTTTCACCATCGTGGAGATCGACCCGCGCGGTTACCGCCGCGGCAGCTTGCTGCAGGCGCACAGGCCGCGCGCTTGAGGCTCTTCGTCGCGCTGAACGTCCCATCGCAGCTCCGGCAGGCAGTGTGGCAAGCGACGGCGCCGTTGCGCGACCGGGGGCTGCCTGTGAAGTGGGTGCATCCCGAGGGGATCCACCTGTCGCTCAAGTTTCTCGGAGACGTGGCTGACGCGCGGGAATCGGAGCTCGCCACCGCCCTGGGGCGCGCTGCCGCGGGCACGCGCGCTCTCTCGCTCGCCCTGGGCGGGTTCGGCGTCTTCCCCGACTTCCAGCGGCCGCGAGTCGTCTGGGTGGGCGTCGCCGGCGAGCCGGCGCTCGAGATCCTGCAGCACCGCGTCGAGCAGGAATTCGCGCCGCTCGGGTTCCCCACCGAGGCCCGGCCGTTTCGGCCCCACATCACGCTGGGTCGCGCAGGGCGGGAGGCTCGGCCGCGCGATTTCGCCGGGCTCGAGACCGCGCTCGGCGGCCTCCAGTTCGAGCAAACGGTGGTCGTCGAGGCGGTGGACCTGATGCACAGCACGCTCCAACCAGGCGGTGCGGTGTATCACGTGAGGCACAGTGAACGGCTGTCTTAAGGGTCTCATGCGGCTGGGGTGCCTCGCCATCGTGCTGGTGGCGGCGCTCGCGGCCTGGTGGTTTCGCGAGCCGATTCTGCACAGCGCGGCGCGCTGGTTCGGGCCGCACTCCACCAAACTCCCGCCGGTGACCGACACGGCCGTGGGCGCGCCGACACCGAAGGCCCTCTCCAGCACCCAGAAGAAGATGGACCGGCTGAAGCAACCCAGCCCGCCGGACTCGGTCGTCCTGTCCGCCAACGAAGTAGCCGCCATGATCGGCAGCGGCATCGACTGGTCGGTGCGGAAGAGCTTCGACTCGCTGCGCGTAGAGCTGTTGGAGGGCTCGGTGGCGGTCCACTGCCGCCTCGACACGCGCGTGATCCCGCCGGGAGTGCTCGGTCCGTTCGCGGCGTTCCTCAATCCCATGGAGCCGTTGCGGTTCGCGGGGCCGCTCGCGATCGAACGCCCCGGGATCGCCCGCTTCAAGGTCCAGGAGCTCAGCTTGCGCGGCATGCAGTTCCCCGGTGCGATGGTGATCCAGCTCGCCCAGCGCGTGGCGGGCGCAGACTCGACCGGTGCCGTCCCGCTGCGCGTCTCGCCGTCGTTCAAAGACGTGGCGATTCATCCCACCGGGATCGTGCTGTACCGCACCGCGCGGCGGAAGCCGTGAGCCGCCGCGTGCTGGTGGTCGACGACGAAAAGGGCATCCGCGAAGCGCTGCAACAGGTGCTCGAGTTCGAAGAGATCGAAGTGCAGACCTGCCCGTCGGGGGGGGAGGCGCTGCGGCTCTACGCCGAGTTCCGGCCGCACCTCGTCTTCCTGGATGTGAAGATGCAGGGGATGGACGGCCTCGAGACGCTGCGCAAGCTGCGCGAGCTCGATGCCCACGCCCAGGTGGTGATGATCTCCGGACACGGCACGATCCAGACCGCCGTCGAAGCCACGCAGCTCGGCGCGTACGACTTCCTCGAAAAGCCGCTTGATACCGACCGCATCCTGCTGACGCTCCGCAACGCGCTGCAGCACCTCGACCTGGAGAGCGAGAACGTGCGCCTCAAGGCGGAGGTGCACGCCCACTACGAGATCGTGGGCTCGAGCAAGGCAGTCAAGCAGGTGATCGAGCGGATCGAAAAAGTCGCGCCGACGGCGGCGCGGGTGCTGATCACCGGGGAGAACGGCACCGGCAAGGAGCTCGTGGCGCGGGCGATTCACGCTTTGAGCCCGCGCGGTCAGGGGCCGTTCGTCGAGGTGAACTGCGCGGCCATCCCCTCCGAGCTGATCGAGAGCGAGCTGTTCGGTCACATGAAAGGGAGCTTCACGGGGGCGTTCGCGGACCGGGCCGGCAAGTTCGAGTTGGCGGACGGCGGCACGCTGTTCCTGGACGAAGTGGGCGACATGAGCCTGTCGGCACAGGCCAAGGTATTGCGTGCCCTCGAGGAGGGCGTCATCTCGCGGGTGGGATCGGGGAAGACGCTCGAGGTGGACGTGCGCGTCATCGCGGCCACGAACAAGGACCTGAAGGCCGAGATCGCGGCGGGGCGGTTCCGCGACGACCTGTTGTACCGCTTGAACGTGGTGCCGATCGAGGTCCCACCACTCCGCAGCCGGCGCGGCGACATCCCGCAGCTGATCGAGCACTTCGTGGAGCAGCTGACGCGACGCGGTGGCCTGCCGGCCAAACCGTTCGACCGGGAGGCGGTGCAGCGACTCGCGGCGCACGATTGGCCGGGCAATATCCGCGAGCTGCGCAACGCGGTCGAGCGCCTCCTCATCCTGGCGCCCGGCCCCGTCGCCACGGTGGCGGACGTCGAGCGCTTAGCCGGGATGACACCGGGGGAGGGAGGGCGAGGGACGGGGACCGCCGATCTCGCCGGAGCCCCGTGGGCCCGGGCCGCCACGTTCGAACAGTTCAAGCAGGCGGCGGAGCAGGCATACCTGCTCGCGAAGCTCAAGGAGAACGACTGGAATGTCTCCGAGACCGCGCGCACATTGGAGATGCCCCGCAGCAATCTGTACAAGAAAATCGAGCGCTACGGGCTGGCCCGGGAGGGGTAGTGGCAGAGATCGAGAAGGACAAGAATTGGGACAAGGAGATGGCCGAGGTCGATCGGCTGCTCAAGCGGCTGCCGAACGCCGATCCCACACTGGGCCGCGGCAGCGAGCCGACCGTGAGACGCCCGGCGGTGGCCGGCGGCCCCGTCTCCGGGGAACGGGCCGCGGCGGCGGTGCGGCCGAGCGGCGCTGGCTGGCTCGCGACGTGGGCGAAGGTGGCACTGGGCGTTCTGATCGCCGTCGGGGTCACCCCGGGGGTGTGGCCGTACTCCCACGGGTGTGGCCTGCGGCTGATCTTCTATCTGGTCGGCGTCGCCACGGTCATCGCCACCGGCCTGTGGGCGAGCATCGCCTCGTGGAGGCGCCGCATGGGCGTCGCGCACGTCGTCTCACAGATCCTGATCGTCTGGGGCGTGTTACTCATGACGCGCGAGGTTCTGCCTCGCGTGGGCGACGCCAAAGTCGCGTCGCTGTGGCTGTGCCCGGACGTGCAGCCCCACTGACGGCGGACAACGGACGACGGATGACGGAGACCTTCAAGAACTTCATCGCCGGCGATTGGGTCGCCCCGACCACCGGTGCGTACTTCGAGAACCGCAACCCCGCCGATTGGGACGACGTGATCGGGTGCTTCCCACGCTCCGGTCCCGAGGACGTGGCCCTGGCCGTCGCGTCGGCCCAGCGCGGTTTTGCCACCTGGAGCCGGACGCCCGCGCCGATCCGCGGCGAGGTGCTGCACCGCGTGGGTGACCTGCTGGTGCAGCGCAAGGAGGAGATCGCGCGCGCCATGACGCGCGAGATGGGCAAGGTGCTCGCCGAGACGCGGGGCGACGTGCAGGAGGGGATCGACACCGCCCATTACGCCCATACCGAAGGCCGCCGGTTGTTCGGTCGCACGGTCCCATCGGAGCTGCGCAACAAGTGGGCGATGAGCTTCCGCCGGCCGATCGGAGCCGCCGGGCTGATCACGCCATTCAACTTCCCGCTGGCGATCCCCACCTGGAAGATGTTCCCGGCACTGTTGTGCGGTAACGCCGTGCTCTTCAAACCGGCCGAGGACGTGCCGCTCACGGCTCACCTCCTGGTGGAGATCCTGCTCGCGGCGGGGCTCCCCCCCGAGGTGGTGCAGCTGGTGCATGGGGAAGGCTCGGTGGTGGGCCGGGCGATGGTCGAGCATCCCGAGGTTCCGCTCATCTCCTTCACCGGGTCGACCGAGACGGGATCGATCATCGGCACCACGTGTGGCAGGATGCACAAGCGCCTGTCGCTCGAGATGGGCGGAAAGAACGCGATGCTGGTGATGGACGACGCCGATCTGGACCTCGCGCTCGACGGGGCGCTGTGGGGAGCGTTCGGTACCACGGGGCAGCGTTGCACCGCGACCAGTCGGCTGATCGTGCACGAGCGGGTGCACGATCGTTTCGTGCAGATGGTGTGCGATCGCGCGCAGCGCCTGCGGCTCGGACCCGGGCTCGACGACCAGACGGAGGTCGGCCCGCTCATCAACGAGGACGCCCGGACGAAGGTCGAGCGCTACATCGGGGTGGGGCGAGCCGAGGGGGCGAGGGTGTTGATCGGCGGCGAACGGCCCCCGGACAAGCGGCTCGAGCGTGGCTGGTTTTACCGGCCCACGGTGCTCGGGGGCGTGCGGCCGGGGATGCGAGTCGAGCAGGAGGAGATTTTCGGCCCCGTGCTCTCGGTGATCAAGGTAGGCTCGCTGGACGAGGCGATCCGGGTCAACAACGACGTGAAGTACGGCCTCTCGAGCTCGCTCTACAGCCGCGACGTCAACGCCGCGTTCCGGGCCATGACCGACCTCGACACCGGGATCACCTACGTCAACGCGCCCACCATCGGCGCGGAGGCGCATCTCCCGTTCGGCGGCGTGAAGCAGACCGGCAACGGGCACCGCGAGGGGGGCTGGGAGGTGTACGATTTCTACTCCGAGACGAAGGTCGTGTACGTCGACTTCTCGGGAAAGCTGCAGCGCGCGCAGATCGACACCGAGGTTTGAGGTCGGCTGCGAATTCGTACCAGCTCGCAAAAAGATGGTGACGCCCGTCACGCCGAGGGTATTACGCTCCACCCTCGGTGGATCACGAATCTTTGGTGATCGTCCTCTCAGCCGGCGGCTCGCCGCTCGACGGCGGGTCGCTCGACGAGCTCGCCGACGCGCGCGTGGTCTGGGTTCGCGTCGAGCGGGAAGGGAGCGCGGCCTGTGTCGCCGCCCGACTGCGCCATGGCGACCTGCCGGACCAGTTCCGGGACCGGGTGCGGCGCTGGGGGAGGGCTCGCGGGTGGGCCGTGACTGTTGCTTCTAGCTGGCACCTTCGCTAAAGTAAAAGCCATGCACGAGTTGGGGGCCCTCAAGGAAGATTCTGGCGCGCACCCCGCGCCGGTGCCCTTCGCCCCCCCACAGCGACGCCGCTCCACCCTGGCGCGGTGGTTCGACAACTGGATGCGCTCGCTGGGCATGGCGCTCGTGCTGTTCCTCATCATCCGCACGTTTCTCGTCGAAGCCTTTCAGATTCCTTCGGGCAGCATGGAGCGCACGCTGCTCGCCGGCGACTTCCTGTTCGTGAACAAGGCGGTGTACGGGGCGCAGATCCCCGGCACCCACGCGCGGCTCCCAGGGTTCGAGTCGCCGCGCCGCGGCGACATCATCGTGTTCGCCTACCCGAAGAATCCCGAATTGAACTACGTGAAGCGCGTCATCGGCGTGCCGGGCGACCGGGTCGAGATGCGCGGGGGCACGGTCCGGGTGAACGGCACGCCGCTGGTGGAGCCCTACGTGCAGCGGGTCGATCCTGGGCACGACGTGTACGATCCGGAGTTCAACTGGCAGAAGGACTACCTGGTCGGCGGGGCGGCGGCGGCGCGGCTGTATCGCCCGACGCGCGACGCCTGGGGGCCGCTCCTGGTGCCGGCGGGCAAGTTTTTCGTGCTGGGGGACAATCGCGACAACTCCGCGGACTCGCGTTATTGGGGGTTCGTGGACGCGCTCGCGGTGAAAGGTCGGCCGCTCGTCGTCTACTTCAGCTACGACCGGGAAGCGCACGATGCGCTCCCCTGGCTGACCGATATTCGCTGGGGCCGGCTCGGCTCGGTGATCCGCTGAGGGGCCGGTGAAGTGGGGACCCCGCCACGCTCCGCGCCGTCGGTGCGGCGGGTCGTCCGGTATCGCGCGGCGTCGTACCTGCCCGGAGGGGTGATACCGCCATGCAATTGAACACGGCGAAACGAGCCTCGTTCGACGAGGGATCGCTCGACCAATACCTCCGCGAGATCAGCCAATACCCGCTGATCACCCGGGAGGAGGAGGTGGCGCTCGCCCAGCGGATCAAGCAGCAGGATCCGGAGGCGCTCGACAAGCTGGTACGATCCAACCTGCGGTTCGTGGTATCGGTGGCCAAGAAGTACCAGAACCAGGGGGTGTCGCTCTCCGACTTGATCAACGAGGGCAACCTGGGCCTGATCCGTGCCGCGCACAAGTTCGACGAGACCAAGGGCATCAAGTTCATCTCGTACGCGGTCTGGTGGATCCGCCAGGCGATCCTCCAGGCGCTCGCCGAGCAGTCTCGCATCGTGCGCGTGCCGTTGAACCGCGCGGGAACGCTGCACCGCATCGGGAAGCGCTCCTCGGCGCTGCTGCAGGAGCTCGGGCGCGAGCCCACGGTGGAAGAGATCGCCGAGGGGATGGACATCTCCGAGGAGGAGGTGGCGAAGACCCTCTCCATCTCCCAGGCGCATCTGTCGCTCGACGCGCCGCTCACCCCGGGCGAAGACAACAAGCTGCTCGACTACCTCCCGGACACGACGAACCCTGGTCCCGACGACGAGATCTTCGAGCACGCCCTCACCGAGTCGATCGAGGAAGTGCTGGCGACCTTGAAGGAGCGGGAAGCGAAGATCCTGCGTCTCTATTTCGGTCTCGAGGGTCAGGAGCCGATGACCCTGGAGGAGATCGGGTCGCTGCTCGGCATCACGCGGGAACGGGTGCGACAGATCAAAGAGAAAGCGCTGGCGCGCCTGCGCCACGTCTCCCGCGCCCGCGCGCTGGAAAGCTTCCTGTTCTAGGTCCGGGGCGGGTAGATTTACCGCCCTATGGCCGGCCTCGCCTCGTTCGACGTCTCCACGGGAGCCGACCTCCAGGAAGTCGATAACGCGGTCAATCAGGCGACCAAGGAGGTCGCCCAGCGCTACGACTTCAAGGGGTCGAAGGCCTCCATCGCCTTCGACCGCGCCAAGGCGACCCTCACCCTCGTCGCCGACGACGACTTCAAAATGAAGGCGCTGTTGGACGTGCTCCAGTCGAAGCTCGTCAAACGCGGCGTGCCGGTGAAGAACCTCGAGCTCGGGCCGGTCGCACCGGGCGCCGGCGACACCGTGCACCGTGAGATCAAGCTCACCCAGGGGATTCCCCAGGAGAAGGCGAAAGCCATCGTCAAGGCGCTCAAGGACAGGAAGTTCAAGAAGGCGCAGGCGTCCATCCAGGGCGACGAGATCCGCGTGCAGGCCCCCTCGAAAGACGAACTCCAGGAAGTGATCGCCTTCCTTCGCACCCAGGATTTCGGGCTCGAGCTCAGGTTCGGGAATTACCGCGGATGAAGCTGGGAGTCATTTCGCTCGGCTGCGACAAGGCGACCGTCGACTCGGAACGGCTAGTCGGCGAGCTGGTCGGCCATGGGGCCATCGTGACCGCCGACCTGCCGCGCGCCGATGTGATTCTCGTCAATACCTGCGGCTTCATTGACGCGGCCAAGCAGGAATCGATCGACGCGATCTTGTCAGCCGCGAAACTGAAGGAAACGGCGGCGGTCAAGGCGGTCGTGGCGGTCGGCTGTCTCGTGCAGCGCTACCAGCGCGAGCTGCAGGAGGAGATCCCCGAGGTGGACCTCTTCCTCGGCTTCTCCGAGTTGCATCACCTCGTCCCCAAGCTCGCCGAGCGCGGGCTGATCGCGGACCCCGTCGCCGCGCACCCGGGCGTCCGCCAGTTTCTGGGCGACGGCCCCTCCCACGTCCGATATCTGAAGATCTCCGAAGGCTGCGACCACACGTGCGCCTTTTGCGCGATCCCCCTGATGCGGGGCAAGCACCGCTCCGAGCCGCTCGAGCGCCTGGTGCGTGAGGCGCAGGCGCTCGAAGCCAGCGGCGCGAAGGAGATCAACCTCGTGGCCCAGGACCTCGGGCACTACGGCCGCGACCTCGGCTCGGACGGCGCCCGGCTCCCCGATCTCTTGGAAGCGTTGCTCCGGGAGACATCGGTCCCGTGGTACCGACTGCTGTACGTCTACTCGGCGGGCCTGAGCGAGCGGTTGGTCGGTCTCGTGGCAGGCGAGCGCCGCATCGTGCCGTACCTCGACATGCCGATCCAGCACGCCTCGGACCGGATGCTCGAGCGCATGCGCCGCCCCGAGCGGCGGCAGTCCCTGCGCCAGAAGCTCGGCTGGCTTCGCTCGGCCATTCCCGAGCTCGCCGTCCGCACCACCTGCCTGGTCGGCTTCCCAGGGGAAACGGACGCGGACTTCCGCACCCTGCTCGCCTTCCTCGAAGAGGCACAATTCGACCGGCTCGGCGCATTCGCGTACTCGCCGCAGGAAGGGACCCGCGCTGTGCAGTACCCCGACGACGTGCCCGACGAGGTCAAGCGGGAGCGTCTCGAGGAGCTGCTGGAAGTGCAGCGCGCCATCTCGGCGGAGCGGTTGGCGCGGTTCGTCGGACGGGAAGCCGAGGTGCTGGTGGACCGGGTGGCCGACCCCGACGAGACCGGCGCGACTCATGTGGGGCGGGTGCCGTGGCAGGCGGACGACGTGGACGGAGTCACCTATGTGGAGCGGGGCGGCTGGGCCGAACCCGGGAGCTTCCTCCGCGTGCGCCTCAGCGCCAGCGAAGACTACGACTTCCGGGCCGCCGCGTTGACGTGAGCCGCTCCGCCGAACTGTTCGACCGGGCGAAGGCGGTGCTCCCCGGTGGCGTCAACTCGCCGGTCCGGGCGTTCCGCGCAGTGGGCGGAACGCCCTTTTTCGTCGCCCGGGCGCGGGGCGCGTGCCTCACCGACGTGGACGGCAAGACCTACCTCGACTACGTGTGCTCGTGGGGCCCACTCATCCTCGGGCATGCTCACCCCGCGGTGCTCGACGCCATTCGCGGCGCGGCGGAGCGCGGCTGGAGCTACGGCGCCCCCTGCGAGGCCGAGGTCGAGCTCGCGGAGCTGGTGCGGCAGCGGATGCCGTCCATCGAGATGATCCGGTTCGTCAACTCGGGCACCGAAGCGACGATGGCGGCGGTGCGGGTGGCGCGCGCCGCGACCCAGCGCAGCGTCATCCTCAAGTTCGAGGGCTGCTATCACGGCCACGCCGACAGCTTCCTGGTGAAGGCGGGGAGTGGCGTCGCCACGCTCGGTCTCCCCGACAGTCCCGGCGTCCCCGCGGCGCTCGCCGAGCTCACCGTGACCGTGCCGTTCAACGACCGTCCCGCCGTCGAGGACGTGTTCGCGCGCCGCGGCAAGGAGATCGCCACCGTGATCGTCGAACCGTACGTCGGCAATGCCGGATTCATCCCGCCCGAGCCCGGATTCCACGCGGCGCTGCGCGCGCTGTGCGACCGCCACGGGGCGGTGCTGATCTTCGACGAAGTGATGACCGGGTTCCGCGTCGCGCCCGGCGGGGCGGCGGAGCGGCTGGGCGTGCGCGCGGATTTAACGACGCTCGGCAAGATCATCGGCGGCGGATTGCCGGTGGGCGCGTACGGTGGACGCGCGGATCTGATGCGGATGGTTGCGCCCGAGGGTCCCGTCTATCAGGCGGGCACGCTCGCCGGCAACCCGGTGGCGATGGCGGCGGGGCTCGCCACCCTGCGCGAGACCGAGCGCCCGGGCTTCTACGATGGACTGGAGCGGCGAACCGCGCGGCTCGTGGCGGGTATAGGGGACGCCGCACGGCGGCACGGGGTGCCGGCGAGCGGGGGCCACGCGGGCTCACTGTGGGGCGTCTTTTTCACCGCCGGGCCCGTGCGGAACTTCGCGCAGGCGAAGGGCTCTGACGTGGGTCTGTTCGCTCGGTGGCACCGCGCCGCGCTCGCGCGTGGCGTGTTCCTGGCGCCGTCGGCCTTCGAGGCGGGCTTCGTCTCCAGCGCGCACACGGATGCAGACATCGATTTCACCATTGCGCAGCTCGACGCGGCGCTGGGCGAGGCGCGGGCTCGCTAGCGTCTGCACCATTGCCGCGGCGACCTGCGCGCGGCCGCAACACCCTGCCGCCCCCCTCACGCCCGGCGAGGAGCCGGAGTTGCGGATCGGCCTCGCGGTCGGGGCGTCCAGCGTCACCCTCGGCGGCGATGGCGAGCTGTTCGTCACGGACGATGGGAACGGCCAGCCGATCGGCTCCATCCCCGCCGGCGTGGCTTGGACCGTCGTACCCGATACCGGCGGCCTGCGCCTGGTCCCGCCGGGCGGCTCCCCGACCGAGCGTCACGCGGGGATCTCCGCCGTGAGCGTGACCGAGAACCGCTTCGCGATGGTGAGCCGTCGCCGGTACCGGGGGCGTGTCAACGTGGTCCGCGCCGGCTCCGGGCTGACAGTGATGAACCGCGTGCCGGTGGAGAGCTACCTGGCCGGCGTGTTGGGCGGCGAGATCGGCATCCGCCGCGCCGAGGAGGCGCAGGCGCTCGTCGCCCAGGCGGTGGTCTCGCGCAGCTTCGCCCTGAAGAACCGCGGTCGCTGGGAAGCGCTGGGCTTCGACGCCTGGGCGGACGTCCGCGATCAGGTGTACAACGGCGTTTCGGGCGAGACACCCGAGGTGTGGAGCGCCGTGCGCCGGACGACGGGTGAGGTGCTCGAGTACGACGGGGAGATCATCGAAGCGTATTTCCACTCCACCTGCGGTGGCAGCACCGCGGCGGCGGAGGAGGCGTTCAAGGCGGCGCGGGGTCGCCCTTACCTGCGGCCGATCTCCGACGCGAGCGGCGGCGGGCATCACTACTGCGATCTCTCCCCGCGATTTCGCTGGCGCGAGGAATGGGACGGCACGAAGCTGCGCAGTATATTGTCGCGGACGCGCCCGCCAGGGAGGGACCGGGCGGCCGGCGGCGATGGCCTGCAGCGCATCACGGACGTCGCGGTGACCGGCACGGGGCCCTCCGGGCGCGTCACTGAGCTGCGCATCGTGTGGGAGGACGGCGACGTGCGTGTGCCCGGCCCGGACGTCCGCGCCGTGCTGCGGCCGGAGCCCGATCGGCTGTTGCAGAGCACGGCGTTCCAGCTGTTCGTCACGCGGCAGGACGGTCAGGTCACGCGGCTCGTCGCGGCGGGTACGGGATCGGGACACGGCCTCGGGCTGTGTCAATGGGGTGCGATCGGCCGAGCGCGCGCGGGACAGGATTACCGCAAGATTCTCACGACCTATTTTCCGGGGACTCGCCTTGAACGCCTCTACTAGGGCCGCCATGGTCGCGGTGGTGCTGGCCGTCCGACCGCCCGACCGTCTGGTCGGCCAAGGCGTCTTCAACCAGTTCTCCTCCGAGAACCTGAAGCTCAGCGCCGTCCAGATCGATCTCGGGCCGCTCGGCGGCAACAACATTCGCGGCACGCTCAGCGGTGGCGTACGGCTCGACTACGGGCTCATCGCGCCCAAAGTCCGCGTGCTGCTCGGGCTCTCGTACTTCCACGCGGACCTGAGCTCCGCCGCCCTGCGGGGCTACGAGCAGGGTCTGCGCCGGGTCGTGAACGACCCCGACTCGAACTACACGATCAACCTCGGCAACGTCACGTGGAGCGACCTGACCGGCGACCTGGACCTGCAATACGTCTTGCCTCAGGGGCATGCCGTCACCGCCTACATGGGTGTCGGCCTCGGCGTGCATATCCGCAACGGCAGCGGCAAGGCGATCGACGGCACCTTCGTCGAGGACGCGCTGGATCAGATCACCGCCGGGGTGAACGGCACGATCGGAGCGGAGATCGGCGCGAAGCACTGGCGGGTCACCGTGGATGCGCGCGGCGTGCTGTCGAGAGGGCTCTCCACGGTGAGCTTGCGCACCGGGGTCATGTATCGTTGGGCGGGGATCGGGAGGAGACCGGGCGCTCGATGAGCGCGCCGGTCCGGGTCGCGGTCGTCGGCGCCGGGGCGATCGCCCAGGTTGCGCACCTCCCCGTGCTGCGCAAGCTGCCGGGCGTCGAAGTCGCCGCGATCTGCGACAACGATGTGAGCAAGGCGCAGGCCCTCGCCGCGCGCTTCGAGGTGAAGGACACCTTCGACGACATCGAGGAAGTACTCCGCTACAGCCATGCGGACGTCGTGGCGATCTGCACGCCCAACCACCTACACGAGATTCACGCCGTCGCCGCCCTCGCCGCCGGGTGTCATGTACTGTGCGAGCGGCCGCTCGCGCTCACCGTGGCGGGTGTCGAGCGCGTGCTCCGGGCGAGCGAGAAGTATGGCAAGCGCGTGATGGTCGGGATGAATCACCGGTTTCGCTCGGACGTCCAGGCGGTGCGGGGGTTCCTCGCGGGCGGCGATCTGGGAGCGCTGCAGGCGATCCGCAGCGGGTGGTACACGTTTCAGCCCAGCCGCCAGCAGCTCGGCTGGCGGCTGCGGCGTCCGGAGGCGGGCGGCGGAGCGTTCCTGGATCTGGGCCTGCAGCTACTCGACCTCGGCCTCTGGCTCGCGGGGTGGCCCGCGCCGAAACGCGTCGCCGCCCACATGATGCGTCAGGCCAAGGACGCGGTGGAGGACATGGCGACCGCGCTGGTGGTGTGCGAGAACGGGGTGTCCATCTCTATGGATGTGAGCTGGCGCCACATGGGCGACGCTGAACGGTTCTGGTTCGATCTGGTGGGCGCCAAGGGCTCGGCCAGCGTCCAGCCGCTGCGGGTGTTCAAGGAAGTGCATGGGACGATCATCGATGCCACCCCCACGGGCGCGAGCGGGCGTGAAACCCCCTTCGCCCAATCGTACCGCGCCGAGTGGACGTACTTCCTGGCCGTCATCAAGGGCGACGTCAACGCGCCCCCGCCGCGCGACCAGCTGGCCCTCCATCGGGTGCTCGACGCCGTATATCGCTCGGCTGACGAAGGGCGCGACGTGCTGCTGTGACCGCCCGGCCTCGGCGGGCGGCCGTGCTGATCGCGCTCGGCGCGATCCTGCTCGAGCTGAGCTACCCGCCGTTCCGGTTGCCCCTCCTGAGCTTCTGCGCCGTCATGCCGGCGGTGCTGTTGCTCACCCACCTCGAGCGGGAGGGCGGGCTCGAGGCGCTCCGTCTCGGCTTCTGGTACGGCTTGGTAGCGCAGGGGCTTGCACTGTACTGGCTGGTCGTCGCCCTGTGGCACTTTACCCCCCTCTCCGCGCTGGGGTACCTCGCGACGATCGCGATCTACGGACTGTGGATGGCGGGGCTGTTCTGGCTGGTCACCCGGGTTCGGATCCGGTTCCCCGCAGTGCCGTTGTGGGTGCTCTTCCCGCTCGCCTGGACCGCGATGGATTGGGGGATCGGCCACCAGGGTGACATCCGGTTTCCCTGGCTCGGCCTCGGGACGTCGCTCGCCGACGCCCCGACCCTCGTGCAGTGGGCGGACTTGGCGGGGACGCGCGGCGTGACGCTCTGGCTTGCGTGGTGCAACGTGATGCTGGTCGAGGCGTGGCTGACGAGGCAGCGGGGGGACGGGAGAAGTTGGATCCGGTGGCAGCCGCTGGCTGCCGTGCTGGCGACCGTGGCATTGGCGTGGGGCTATGGGGCGTGGCGCGAGCGCACGCTGCCGGTGCGGCCCGTCGGCGTCGTCGGGCTGGTGCAGCCGAACGTGGGATTCCGCGAGAAGTGGAACAGGGCCTACCAGGACAGCATCATCGCCGACCTGTTCGGTCTGTCGCGCGGGCTCGAGGACCGCACCCGGGTCGACCTGCTCATCTGGCCCGAAGCGGCCGTCCCGGATTACTTCGTGCAGCGCCCCGATTGGGACGCCGCGATCGCGCTCTCGGTGCGGCAGTCGCACACGCCTCTCGTCACCGGCGGTCTCGATGCCGAGAGCAACTTCGAGTACTACAACGCGGCGTTCTTCTACGACTCGACCGGCGACCGCACCCGGTATCCGGTCTATCACAAGCATTACCTCGTCCCGATTGTCGAGCGGGTGCCGTTCGTCCCGCCGCGCTGGCTCCACCTCAAGTGGTTCGGCGGCTTCGGCAAGGGCTGGGACGTGCCGCTCTACCGCACGGCCATCGGCCGGTTCGGCGTGCTGATCTGCTACGAGTCGATCTTCGCGGACCTGGCGCGCGACTACCGCCGGGGCGGGGCGGACTTCCTGGTCAACATCACTAATGATGCTTGGTACGGGCGCACCGCCGGCCCCTACCAACATGCCTCCCACCTGGTGATGCGGGCCATCGAAACACGCATGGGGGTCGCCCGCGCCGCGAACTCCGGTATCTCGGAAACGGTGGACCCGCTGGGTTATGCGCACGATGCGACCAACCTCGAGGTGCGGACGGCCGAGGCGAGCAGGCTCGTCACGAGCGACGTGCGCACGCTCTACGTCCGCCTCGGCGACTGGGTGGGGACGCTGGCAGCGCTGGCCACCCTGGGGTTCGCCGGCGCGTTGGTGGTGCAACGCTGGAGATCGAGGCGCGGGGCGTGAAAATGCGGATTGTGGATTTCGGATTGCGGATTTGCAGGGGGAGGTCGTGCGTGACGGCGCCGACCCTGACAATCCGCAATCCGCAATCCGCAATCCGCAATTGCGTGGGGCAGTGGCCGTGAGGGTAGGCGTCGACGTCGGCGGTACCTTCACTGACCTCGTCGCGCTCGCGGACAACGGCGAGATCGCGGTCCGCAAGGTCGTGACGACACCGCACGATCCCGCGGTGGGAATGTTTCGGGCGATCGAGCTTCTGTCTGCTCCGGTCGACATCCTGGTCCACGGCACGACGATCGCGACTAACGCGCTGCTCGAGCGGCGCGGCGCGCGGGTGGTGCTGGTAACCACGCGCGGCTTCGAGGACCTGTTGTGGCTCAGGCGACAGGACCGCGCGGCGCTGTACGACCTGGCGCGGGACCACCCACCCCCGCTGGTCGCGCGAGGCGACGTGCTCGGCGTGGCGGAGCGCATGGGTCCGACCGGCGTGCTGCAGTCGCTCGCTGACGCCGAGGTGGAGCGCGTGGTGGCGGAGGTTCAGGCGCTCGCTCCCCAATCGGTCGCCGTGGCCTTCCTGTTCGCATTTCGCCACCCCGAGCACGAGCGGCGCATCGCCGCGGCCCTGCGGGGTGCGCTCGGGGAGAGCGTGCCGGTCGCCGCGAGCCACGAAGTGTTACCCGTATTCCGCGAGTTCGAGCGCGTCAGCACCACCACCGCGGAGGCCTACCTGCGACCCAAGGTCGCCACCTACTTGGCCGGGCTCGATCGGGACGCGCGCTCGCGCGGCGTCGCCGCGCTCCGGATCATGACGTCCGCCGGTGGGACGCTCGCGCCGGCGGCGGCCGCTTGTCGGACCGCCGCGCTCGCGCTGTCGGGTCCAGCGGGCGGTGTCGTGGGGGCGCGGCTCGTCGGGGCGGCGGTCGGGCTCTCGGAGCTCTTGACCCTCGACATGGGAGGCACGAGCGCCGACGCGAGCCTCGTGACCGGGGGGGCGGCCGTGCACGACGCTGCTGGGGCGGTTGCGGGCATTCCGCTAGCGCTTCCTTCCATCCTCATCGAAACGGTGAGCGCGGGGGGCGGGAGTATCGCTCGCGTCGATGAGGGCGGCGCTCTCAAGGTGGGGCCGGAGAGCGCCGGAGCGGTGCCGGGGCCGGCGTGCTATGGCCGCGGGGGCGCTCGACCCACCGTCACCGACGCCTGTCTCGTGCTGGGCTGGCTCGACGCCGCGAGCCCGCTGGCGGACGAGGTGCGGCTCGACCCGCGTGCCGCGGCGCTCGCTGTGGCGGCGCTGGGCGACACCGCGGGACGCGATGCCACCACCATCGCCGCGGGAATCGTCGCGGTCGCGACCGCCGTGATGGCGCGGGCGCTCCGCCGAGTGAGCGTGGCACGCGGCCTCGACCCCCGGCGCATGGCGCTGGTGCCGTTCGGGGGTGCCGGACCGCTGTTCGCTTGCGCGCTCGCCGACGCGCTCGGCATACGCCGCATCGTCATCCCACCGCACCCGGGAGTACTGTCCGCCCTCGGCCTCGCTGCGGCCGCGGAACGCGTGGACCTGCTCACGTCCTATCACCGCGAGCTCGATCGGCTCCAGCCGGACGATTTGGAGGGTGCCTTCAGCCCCCTGCTGCGGGAGGGGAGCAAGCAGCTGCCCGAGGGCGCGCTCTGGCGATACGCGGACTGCCGTTTTGCGGGCCAGGGATACGAGGTGACGGTGCCGGTCACCACCAACCATCCGCGCCAGATTCGTGATACGTTCTTGGCCGCGCACCACGCCCGGTTTGGCCACTCCGGCGGTGGCTCGGTCGAGCTCGTCACCCTACGGGTCGTGGCCGTCCGGGAGGCGCCACTGCCTCGCTTTACGGGAACGAGACGCCGGAACGGGGCTGCCCGCGGCTCGCGCGCCGTCACGTTACGCGGCGCGCCCGCTACGGCGTCCCTGTGGGCGTTGGACGAGCTTGCGGCCGGGGTCACCCTGGAGGGCCCCGCCGTGCTGGCGGGTCGCGATGCGACGGGGCTTATCGAGCCGGGGTGGCGGGGCACGGTCCAGGATTCCGGAGCGGTGCTGGTGGAGCGGCTATGACGCTCGACGCGGTCGCGCTCGAGGTGATGTGGCATGCCTTCGCGTCGGTCGCGGAGGAGATGGGGCTCGTCCTAATTCACTCGGCACTCTCCCCCAACATCCGCGAGCGGCGCGACTGCTCGGCGGCACTGTTCGACGCGGAGGGCGCGATGACCGCCCAGGCGGCCCACATCCCCGTCCACCTCGGCGCGATGGCGGAATCGGTCGGCGCGGTGCGGGTGCTCGACCCCACGCCGGGTGAGGTCTTCATCCTGAACGATCCCTACACCGGCGGGTCACACCTCCCCGACATCACCCTCATCGGTGCGATCGACATAACAGGTCAAGTCGGCGGGTACAGCGTGGTCCGGGCGCACCACTCGGATGTCGGAGGAATCCAGGCCGGCAGCATGCCCGCCGGTGCCCGCGAGATCTTCGCCGAGGGGGTGATCGTGCCGCCGCTGCCGCTCACGCCGGCGGTGGAGCGCGTCCTGCTCGCCAACGTGCGCACGCCCGAGACGCGGCGCGGTGACCTCGCGGCGCAGCGAGCGGCGGTGGAGCGCGGCGCGGACGGCCTGCGGGCTCTCGCCGGCCGTTACGGCTGGCCCGCGGTGCAGGGGGCTGCCCGCGACCTGATGGACTACGCCGAACGACGCACTCGCGAAGTGCTGGCACGACTCAGCGCCACCGGTCTCACCGCCACGGACTGGCTCGAGGGGGACGGCGTGGATGACGTGGATGTGCCCATCACGGTGCGGATCGACATCCGCGACGGTGTGTTTCACGCGGACTTCACGGGGACCGCGCCGGCCGTGCGGGGGAACATCAACTGCCCGCTGGCGGTGGCGCGCTCGGCGGTGCTGTTCGTGGTGCACACGCTGCTCCCCGAAGACGTCCCGACGAACGGCGGCGTGCAGCGCGCCATCCGCGTCACCGCGCCCGACGGCTGTCTGGTCAACGCGCGCTACCCGAGCGCGGTCGCCGCTGGCAACGTCGAGACGTCGCAGCGCATCGTCGACACGCTGTTTCTGGCGCTCGCGCGCGGCGGGATCCGTGTACCGGCGCAGGGCCAGGGAACCATGAACAACATCACGTTCGGCGGGCAACGTGCAATGGGTGACGGGCAACGGGGTGGTGGGGAGGTGGGCGGCTGGACCTACTACGAGACGATCGGTGGGGGACAAGGAGCGAGCCAGGGCGCGCCCGGGCCATCGGGCGTGCACGTCGGCATGTCCAACACGCGCAACACGCCGATCGAGGTGTTGGAAATGGAGTATCCCTTGCGGCTGAGGACTTACGCCTTGCGACGGGACAGTGGGGGAGCCGGGCGGTGGGCGGGTGGCGACGGCGTGACGCGCGAGTTCGAAGCGCTCGCGTCGATGGAGCTGAGCGTACTCGCGGAGCGACGCCGACACCACCCCGCCGGTGCGGCCGGCGGGGGGCAGGGTGCGGTGGGGCGGACTATCTTGAACGGCACTCCGCTCGCGCCCAAAGTCAGCACGCTGCTCGAGCCGGGGGACGTACTGCGCATCGAGACACCGGGCGGCGGTGGTTGGGGCACACCGCAACAAGGAGACGACCGATGAACTGGATGCTGGTCGCTGGGATCGGCCTCGCGGGCGGCGTCGTGTCAGGGCTGTTCGGCATCGGGGGGGCCGTGATCATCGTTCCGGCCCTCGTGTTACTGGGCAAGCTGCCGCAGCACACGGCGAGCGGCACCTCGCTCGCCGCGCTGCTCCTGCCGGTCGGGCTGCTCGGGACGCTCGAGTATTACAAGCGGGGCCAGGTGAACATTCCCTACGCCGCGATCCTCGCAGCGGGCCTGTTCGTCGGAGCGCTGGTGGGCGCGAAGCTGGCGGGGTCACTGAGCGACGTGGTGCTGCGTCGCGCGTTCGGGGCCTTCCTGCTGCTCGTGTCGGCGAGGCTGATCCTGAGCTAGGCGTTCCTCTCGAACAGCTTGGCCGCGACGAACAGCCGGAACAGCTCGGAATCGAGCTGCCCGGCTTGGACTTCCTCGTCCATGATGTCGAGCGCCCGCGCGGGCACGACGGCCGCCTTGTAGGGGCGGTCGGCCGCCGTGAGGGCGTCGTAGATGTCGCTGATGGTCATCATGCGTGTCTGGATCGGAATGGCGTCGCCCGTCACGTGGCGCGGGTAGCCGCGCCCGTCGAGCTTCTCGTGATGCCCGTACGCGATCAGGGGGATATCCTGCAGCTCTCGCGTCCAGGGGATCTCCCTCAAGAAGTTGTACGTGTGGTTGACGTGGCTCTCGATCTCGAGCCGCTCGGTTTCGTCGAGGCTGCCCTTCGGGATGGTTAGATAACGCACTTCCTCGTCGGTCAGGTAGGGGCGCGCGGTGCCCGCCAGGTCCGCGTACGTGCGGCCGGCGAGGTCGAGCAGCTCGTCGAATCGCTTGGCGGGGAGTACGGTCGGCTCGTTCGCCCGGGCCACCGCCGCCATGAAACGATCCAGCTCGGCCAGCGCGTGCGCGCGCTCCTGCTCCAGGCCTCGCAGGAACTGCTCATACCCTTTGCGTCCGTGGGTTTCGAGGAATTCCGCCCGCTTGCGCCAGAACTCCTGCTCGGCGCTGCGCCGCACGAAGTCATGCCGCTGGCGGATCAGCTCGAGCTGGAGCGGATAGAGCTTCTTGGCCTTGACGAGCACCTGCTCGCGCACGCCGACCTTCCCGAAGTCGTGCAGCAAGCCGGCGTAGCGGATCTCGCGCAGCTGCTCGCGGGTGAACTTGTGGCTGCGATAAAGGCCCTCCGCCGCCTGGTCCACCACGGTCGCCAGACGCACGGTCATGTCGGCGACGCGCCCGGAATGGCCGAACGTGGTCGGGTCGCGCTGCTCGATGGCGCGCACGGCGGCCTGTACGAACCCCTCGAACAGACGCTCGATCTCGCGGTACAGCTGGCCGTTCTCGATCGCCACCGCCGCCTGGCCCGCCAGGGCCGTGACCAGCTCGACGGTGCGCTTCGAGAAGGGGACCACGTGCTGCTCCACCTCGGCCGGGGTCGCGAGCATCGCCTCGAGATTGCGTTTGCGGTTGATCAGCTGCAGCACGCCGATCACCTGCTCCCGGTGGTCCTTCATCGGGATCACGAGCATCGACTTGGTGCGGTAGCCGTAGCGCTCGTCGAACGAGCGGTTGATGGTGTACTCGACGTCGGGCGGCAGGAAATACGCGTCGTCGATGACGAGGGGCTCGCCGGTCACGGCGGCGTAGCCCGCGAGGCTGGTCCGGTCCATCGGCATCGTGAATTGGACGAACGGTGCCTCGGGCTTCGAATACGTCTGGGCGAGGCGGAACCGCAAGCGCTTCTGGCCCGGCTCGCCCTCGATGAGGTAGAGGCTGCCCGCGTCGGACGACGTGATGCGGCGCGCCTGGGTGAGGATCAGGTCCAGCAAGCTATCGAGGTCGCGCTCGGTGCCGAGCGCGACGCCGATCCGCGTGAGCTCACCGATCTCGCGGCCGCGGCTCGCTGCCTCGGCCCGCGCCCGCGCCGTTTCCGCCCGGGCGGCGGCCTCGCGATATCCCGACCGTACGGCCACGAGCAGTTGTCGCGCACCTGCGGGGTGGCGCACGAAGCCCGAGAGCAGCTCGGACGGTATCGCGGCCGGGACGTCCGGCTCGCCGTCGCGCCCGAGCGCCACGATCGCACCGCCCGCGTCCACGAAAGCGCGCAGCGCGTCCAGCGGGAGCGCCGAGCGGCTTTCGGCATCGAGCACCAGCACCGTCGGCCGCTCGTCCACTGTGAGGTCGCGCGGCAGGCGCACCTCACGCACTTCGACCTGCGCCCCCTCGAGCGCAGGCGCCACGCTCGCCGGCCGCCACGTGGAGGTATGGAGCAGGACGTACCTAATCGCTCACCGCACGATTACGAGGTCTTCTCGCGCTTGAGCCCGTCCGAGGCTTCGGCGAAATCGGGGAACACCTGCAGCGCCTTCTGGTACATCTCGACCGCCTTGTCCTTCTGCCCACGGTCGTGGTACAGCAGCGCGCGCGAGTAGTACGTGAGCGCCTCGGTCGGCACTTGCCGGCCCAGCCGCTGGTCCGACGCCTGCCGGGGCAGCGCCGGCAGGTTCGCATCCTTCATGAGCTTCGCCGCCACCGTCCGAATCAGATCGAACAGATGGTCGCGCTGCATCCGATCCGACTCGACTTTGACGATCTCGCCCGTCTCGACGTTGATGAGCCTCGCGTCGAGCCGGAAGTCGCCGTAGAAATCGATGAAGACGCCGGTGACGACGTACCGCGCCCCCACCAGCTTGCCGATCTTCGCCGCGGTCTGCGGATCCACTCGCCCCGCCGTCCCCAGGTTCTGCTCGTCGAGCAGCTTCTGCAGCTCTTCCCGTTCCACCACGCGGGCCGCCGGATTGGCGGCCAGATCCGAGATCATCAGCCCAGCGATCCCCTTCTGCAGGGCGTCGAAGTTGTCTTTGTTCTGCCCGTAGGAGCCGCCGTTATCGAACGGAAAGACGGCGATCCCGGGGCGAGTGTCCTGCCCCCGCGCCTGGGCGCCCAGCCCGACGGGGGCGGGGCACAGCAGGGCCAGGGCCAAGAGCGAAACGGGCCAACGCGCAACCATAGCGTGCTCCTCGAATCAGAGAGTCAGGGTCGTCCCTTCTTGTGCCGCCATCACCTCGGCCGGCTTGCCGCGCGCGTTCGCCTCGCGGCGCGCAGCGGTGAGCATGCCGTCGACGTCTGCGTCGCCGTGCTCGGGCTCGTGGTGGAACAGTACGAGCCGCTGCACGCCGGCGTCCGCTGCGAGCGTCACCGCCTCCTGGAACGTGGAGTGGCCCCACCCGCGGTGCTGCTCGAGCTCCTGCGGCGTGTACATCGCGTCGTGGATGAGGAGCTCCACGTGCGCGAGGAACGCCACCAGATCCTTGCGCCACGACGCCGGCGTGTCGTAGTGGCCCCCCGAGCCCAGCTCGTTGTCGGTCACGTACGCCATGCTCGGCCCCCCGACGACCGGCGTGAGCCGGTACCCCAGCGTCGTCCCGGGGTGCCGCAACCGCATCGCCCGCACCCGGAACGCGCCCACGGTGAACTCTCCCGGCTCGACCTGCTGCACCGTCAACTTGGCTGACAGTGCGTCGAGCGGGATCGGAAACACCGACGGGTCCATCTGTTGGCGCAAAATTGCCTCGAGCGATGTGGTACCCTGCCGCGAGCCCCAGATCCGTACCGCGTTCCCGGGGGCGAAGAACGGCTTGAAGTGAGGCAGGCCCTGGATGTGGTCCCAGTGCGCGTGCGAGAGCAGGATCTCCGCCTGCACCGCGCCGTTCTGGCGCTCCACCAGCTTGAGTCCCAGCGCGCGGATGCCGGTGCCGCCATCGAGGATGACCAGCCGACCTGCGGCGTCCTCCACGGCCACACAGGGCGTGTTGCCGCCGTAGCGTGCGGTGTGCGGGCCGGGGGTCGGGATGGAGCCCCGCGTTCCCCAGAACGTCACCGTGTAGGCCATGGTCCCCGCACGCCGTACCCTTGGCTAAGTTAAGGAAAATCGGCCACGTAGAACAAGCCGCGGGCTCACCCCTCGTGCGTGACCCAACTCACGACTGGTGACGCGATTCACGACCGCCCTGCCGACGCCTCCAGCGCGGCGCGGTCGCGAATCAGGATCTCCCGGCGACTGATCTCGATGTGACCCTTTTCGACCAGCTCGCGCATCGTGCGGCTCACCGTTTCGCGGCTCGAGCCGATCATTTGGGCGATCGTATGGTGGGTGAGACGGCGGGTGATGTGATTCGACCCCGCTTCGTCCGCGAGGTCGAGGAGCAGCTGGGCGACGCGCCCGTTGACGTCGAGGAGCACCAGGCTCCCGACCTTCTCGTCCACGCGCCGCAGCCGGCGGGAGAGCTCCCGCAACAGCCCCATCGCGATGCCGGGCGACTGCTGCAGGATGCTCTGGAAGTCCTCGCGCCGGATCACGAGGAGATTCGAGTCCTCCATCGCGATCACGTGCGCCGAGCGGGGCTCCTCGTCGATCAGCGACATCTCGCCGAAGAAGTCCCCTTCGCCCAGGACGGAGAGAATGACCTCACGCCCGTCCTCCCCGATCAGCACCACCTTGACCTGGCCTTTGGCCACGACGTACAAGGCGTCGCCGGGATCATCCTCGAACAAAATCACGGAATTGCGGGGGTAGCTGCGCTCGCGGGTGATCTCGGCCACGCGCTCGAGCTCGGTGGGGGAGAGTTGGCCGAACAGCGGGACCTTCTGGAGGATGGCGGTCACCGACACGCAGGCGTTCTCCAGGGCTTGAGGGCTCTTGGTGGCGCAAGCTTACGTGTTGGCGTGGCCGGTGTCAATGTGGCGCCTTGCCGCCAACTTACGATGCCAGTTATATTTCCGACCTTCTACGTCGTCCGACATCTACGCAAGGATACAGTGCAGTGAAATCCGGTATTCACCCCGCCTATCGGCGCGCTCAAGTGCAGTGCGCCTGCGGGAACAGCTTCGTGACGCGGTCCACGGTGCCCGTGATCCACGTCGAAATCTGCGCCAAGTGCCACCCGTATTACACCGGGAAGCAGAAACTCCTGGATACGGCCGGGCGCGTGGAGCGGTTCCGCCAGAGATACGCCACGGATAAGACCGCCAGCTGATCCATGGAGGCCCGACTCCGCCAGGCGCTCGCGCGGGCGGAGGAGGTCGCCCGAGCCCTGGCCGACCCCGAGACCGCGCGGAATCCGGCCCAGCTGAAGCAGCTGGGCCGCGAGCACGCGCGGCTTGACGCCATCCGCCAGGCTCACAGCCGCCTCGAGCAGCTCCAGGACGAGTTCGCCCAGGCGCGCGAGGTGCTGCAGGACAAGGACCCCGAGCTCTCGCAGCTGGCGCGGACCGATGTGGAGCGCCTCCGCCCCGAGATCGAGCGGGCGCAAGCCCTGCTCGCGGACCTGCTCACGCCGAGCGATCCCCTCGACGATCGTGATGCCATTGTGGAGATCCGCGCCGGCACGGGTGGGGACGAGGCGGCGCTCTTCGCAGCCGACCTGTTCCGCATGTACACGCGCTACTGCGAGCGACGCGGGTGGAAGGTTGAGGTGTTGGCGCTCTCGGAAGGCAACCTCGGCGGCCTCAAAGAGGCGATCTTCGCGGTGCGTGGGCCTAAGGCGTATGGCACGCTGCGCTACGAGTCGGGCGTGCACCGGGTGCAACGCATTCCCGAGACCGAGACCCAGGGCCGGCGACATACCTCGGCCGCGACCGTGGCGGTCCTCCCGGAGGCGGAAGACGTGGACGTCAAGATCGAGGACAAGGACTTGCGCATCGACGTCTTCCGCTCAGGCGGCCCGGGCGGCCAGAGCGTCAACACCACGGACAGCGCGGTGAGGGTAACCCACCTCCCCACGGGACTCGAGGTGAAGTGCCAGGATCAGAAGTCGCAGCTCCAGAACAAGATCAAGGCGCTGGAGATCCTGCGGGCGCGGCTGCTCGACCGGATGCTCGCCGACCAGGAGGCGGCGCGGGCGCGGGTGCGGCGTGCTCAAGTGGGCACGGGCGATCGGTCGCAGAAGATCCGCACCTACAACTTCCCGCAGAACCGCGTCACCGACCATCGCATCGGCTTCACCACGCATGACCTCGCCGAGGTGATGGACGGGAAGCTCGACGAGCTGATCAACGCGTTGCGCCTGGCGGGAGAGAAGGAGCGCCTCAGTGCCTGAGCGCGCTGCGCCTGCTTCGTCGATCGCCAGCGCGCTCGAGCAGGCGGTCGGGCGGCTCACGCCTTTGGACCTGCCTAGCCCGCGCCGCGAGGCCGCCATGCTGTGGGCGGCCGTCGCTGGCGCGGGGACGAAGCCCGGCGACGTGTGGTTGCGGCGCGACCAGGAGCCCCCGGCCGAGCTGGAGGAGCGATTCCGGCAAGCGGTGGAGCGCCGGGCCAGCGGCCTCCCGTTCGCCTACGCGGTGGGGCGGGTGGGCTTCCGCCGGCTCGAGCTGCAGCTCGACCGGCGGGCGCTCATCCCGCGGCCGGAAACCGAGGGGCTGGTGGACATGGTCCTGAATTGGACGCGCCGCGTGGAACGTGGAACCTGGAACGTGGAACGGGGCGGGCGGGGTGGGGGGGGTGGGGGGGTGGTGGCCGACATCGGCACCGGGTGCGGCTGCATCGCGCTCTCGCTGGCCACGGAGGGCGACTTCGAGCGTGTGATCGCGGTCGAGCGCTCGCCCCAGGCGGCGGCGCTCGCGCGCGAGAATATCGCGCTCCTGTG
>Ga0209160_1000082_pt1 | contig 63020 bp, 60 predicted proteins | sample GraSoiAngelo_153_FD_186167 | JGI IMG/M metagenome (GOLD analysis project Ga0209160, IMG submission 186167) | Grasslands soil microbial communities from the Angelo Coastal Reserve, California, USA - 14_1009_12_40cm (SPAdes) (version 2) | ecosystem: Environmental > Terrestrial > Soil > Grasslands ...
GCAATCATCACCGCACTCACTCTGATTTACACCTTTGAGGGCGGCTTGGCGGCGGTGATCTGGACGGACGTTGTCCAGACCGTGATCTATATCGGCGGAACTTTGGTGGGACTGTTTACCATCCTGTACTTGGTTCCTGGCGGGTGGCCGGCGATTCATTCGCTGGCGGCGGGGGCAGGCAAGCTGCGTGTCTTCGACTTCACGCCGGACTTCTGGCGGCCTTACACTTTCTGGGCAGGAATAATCGGCGGGACCTTCCTCACCACGGCAAGCCACGGTACCGATCAACTGATTGTGCAGCGATTGCTCGCCGCCCGTGGCCAGCGGCAGTCGGTGACGGCGCTGCTCTCCAGCGGCATAGCTATCTTTTTTCAGTTCGGTCTCTTCCTGATCGTGGGAATCATGTTATGGGCCTTCTACCAGGTTCCGTCGTCGCATTTCGGAAAAGCGGACCGCATTTATCCCACATTCATTGTCAGCCAGCTGCCACACGGCATTTCCGGATTGCTGATTGCCGCGATTCTGGCGGCGGCAATGTCGAACCTGAGCGCCGCCCTGAATTCGCTGTCGTCGAGCTCCATGATCGATTTTTATTTGCGCGGCAATCCCCAGATTGACGAACGCCGGCGGCTGTATCTTTCCCGATTGTCCACACTAATCTGGGCCCTTGTGCTATTCGGATTGGCAATACTCTCGCTGCACAAAGTGGGACGCGTGGTGGAAGTCGGCCTGCAGATCGCATCGGTGGCCTATGGCGCCCTCTTGGGAGTATTTCTGCTGGGCGTCTTAACCAAACGTGCAAATCAGAACGGTGCCATGTTTGGAATGCTCTGCGGTTTCGTCACTGAGCTCTACATCTGGCTCGCCGCCCCGGTGCCGTGGACGTGGTATGTGGCCATCGGAACAGTAATCACTTTCATCGTCGGTTATAGCGCAAGCTTGCTATTCGCCGATCGTAGTCCGACAACCTGACTATATACTTGCCACGCCGCATGGCGCAGCAGCAGGCAAAAATTCGAGCTTCCTCGCCTGAACTGGCGCGCGATCTAGGCGCCAGTCATGCCACCGCGGTGGTAGTTGGGACCATCATCGGCAGTGGCATCTTTCTTGTTCCCGCGGAAATGATGCAGGCGGCCGGCACCGCTAAACTGGTTTATCTCGCGTGGCTGGTGGGCGGGTTGTTGTCTTTTTTTGGGGCGCTGACTTACGCGGAATTGGGTGCGATGAAGCCCCAGGCCGGAGGGGAGTACGTCTATGTGCGCGACGCTTACGGCCCACTCGGCGGTTTTCTTTACGCCTGGACGTGGTTCGTTATCGCGAAGCCCGGTTCCATCGCAACCATAACCACCGGCTTGGTAAGAATTCTGGGAACATTTTCGATATTTTCGTTTTTCGCTCATGACATTGTGGCGCGGCCCTTTCATCTCACCTGGGGACAACTAGTCGCCATTGCTGCAACAGTCTTAATTTCTTTACTGAACTACATCGGAATTAAGAAGGCCGGCGAATTCCAATTAGTTTTCACCATTCTCAAGGTCGCGATGATTTTAGCCATCGTGGTCATTGGTTTCAGTTTCAGCGGGGGGAGTTGGGCGCACTTCGCTGCCCAATACGCTGGAGCAAGAGGCGGCATGGCCGGATTCTTCGCCGCGCTGGTCGCGGCGTTATGGGCTTACGACGGCTGGAATGATCTCAACATGGTGGCGGGCGAAATACGCCGTCCGGAGCGCAACATCCCTATAGGGCTGATCGCCGGGGTAGCAACGGTGGGCGCGCTCTACATCCTGGTAAATGCGGCAGTGCAGTACGTCCTTCCTGTAAATGCAATTGCTGGTTCTGAGCGTCCTGCGTCAGAGGCAATCGCTCTCGTATTGGGTCATGCGGGCGCCGGCATTGTTTCAGCCGGCATGGCCTTATCTATGCTGGTGGCTTTGAATGGCACCATCATGAGCGGAGCGCGAATTCCCTACGCCGTCGCCCGCGACGGATATTTTTTCTCCGCATTGGCAGAGGTCCACCCACGCTTTCGCACGCCCTCAGTCGCGATTATGGTGCAGGCGGTACTTGCCATCCTCCTTCTGCTGCTGGGAGGCAATTTCCGCCAACTATTCTCGTTGACGATCTTCGCCGAATGGCTTTTCTATATGATTTCCGGCAGCACAATTTTCGTGTTCCGCCGTCGTGAACCGGATGCGCCACGTCCTTACAAGGTCTGGGGATATCCTGTGGTTCCCGCCTTGTTTGTATTGGCTTCTACTGTGCTTCTGTACTACACCTTTAACGACAATATCCGGAATTCGGCCTTGGGATGCCTGGTAATACTGGCAGGAGTTCCAGTTTTTTACTATTTTTCGCGTAAGCGGCGGGCATTTGCCCCCAAGTAATCCTAACCTTCTCCCCTTTTAGATTATTTTCCCGATTCTGCACAATACTGTTACCAACGTACATGTGCAGGCGACACGTTTACCCCTCGCCTGATCTCCCCTAAGTTAGAGATTCCACCCGCGCTTCTCCCCAGCCCGGGTTCCCCTGGAGTCTATGGCATGACCTCGTTCAATCAGGACTATCAGTTTGGGCTTCTGCCGGAGCACAAGATTGACTGGCGTACGCTGGTCACCAGCTACGGCCTGGAATTGCTTTTCATCTTGCTTCTGATCAACCTGGGTCTGGTGCTGCCTGACAAGCTTAATCTGAAGCAGTATCACGTTACTGAATTGATTCCGTTACCTTCTTTGCAGCCCAAAGCTTATAAACCAAAGCGCCCGGAGATTCATGCTAAGCTGCTGTCACCAGCGCCAATTACAACTCCGCGGCTCACGTTGCCTCGCGAAATTCGGGCACCGCGTCCGCAACAGCAGGATGTTGAGCCGCCGAAAGTGACGGTAAATACGTTTGCTCCGGCGTTGCTGAAGGTGACACCCGGCGGCGCCCGGCCGGTGCTGATACATACCGGAGAGTTTGCGGGGAGTTCGGCGGTGCCTACGGTAAATGCTCTGGTGCAAAAGGTGCAGACCGGCGGATTCGGCGATCCTAATGGAGTCAAGGGTGAGGGCAAGGCGAACGCAAAACTGGTAGTGGCGAACACGGGGGCTTTCGAGATGCCGCAGGGAGCGGGGTATGGCAACGGCTCAGGCGGCGCGAAAGGCATCCGGGGGACAGTTGCGAGTGCGGACTTCGGAAATGGAATTGCGACTGGTGGCAATGGAGACGGCCGCAGCAACGGACGTGGCTCAGGAGTTCAAACCGCGGGATTCGGACAGCAGGAACTCGCACAAGGTGCAGTAAAGACCCCGCGGCAGTTAGACTCCGGTCTGCCCACGAACCCAGTCGAGGTCAGTTTTAAACCAAATCCGGTATACACCGAGGAAGCTCGCCAGCTCAGGCTGGAAGGGGAAGTGTTGCTGGAGGTCATGTTTGCCGCCAACGGCCAGTTGCACGTGAACCGGGTAGTACGCGGGCTGGGCCACGGGCTCGACGAAGCCGCGGTTGCCGCGGCCAACAAGATGCGATTCAAACCAGCTTTACGCAATGGTCAGGCGGTGGATTCCACTGCCATCGTGCACGTAGTTTTTCAATTGGCGTACTAGACTTGGCGTACTAAGAAGACAGGGAGATGAGAGTCATGCGCAAATGGAATTGGATGGTCACCGCTTTTCTGCTGCTTTCACTGAGTGCAATGGCACAGCAGCCCGCGGAGACACACGTAACGGATGCAGCGGCATCACAGACGTCACAACCGTCGCAGCCTGCAGCGGGCCAGCCAGCGGCCACATCGCCGGCGCCCCAGACGCAGCCTGCCTCATCGCAAGCCGCGCCGGCTTCGCAGTCAGCATCTCCCACGACCATGGATCAAGTGGTGGACCGCTTTATCGAGCGTGAGCACGGGCTGATGAAGATGCTGGAGAATCGCAATCCGGTGGTGGAGACCTATTTGCAGAATCTCACGCTTGATCCGCAGCTCGGTCCCGTCCCCAAGGACGATCACTATTTTCTGGGCCGCATGGATCTGGGCGAGTCGGTGGATCGCAAGGACTACCTCAGAGATCAGAGCATGGAAAAACACCTGCTTGGCGGCTTCACCAAACTCTTCAAAATGCAGTACCAGCCCATGGGCTTTTCCTGGATGATCTTCGCCGACCGCAGTGACTTCGACCGTCAGCACTACGATTTCAAATACATCCATCGCGAATTCCTCGGTGATGTGCGCTGCCTGGTGTTTGACGTCACTCCCAAGAAGGATGCCGGCAAAGGCCGCTTTCTCGGCCGCCTCTGGATTGAAGATCAGGATTTCAGCATCGTCCGCTTGAACGGCACCTATGCGCCACGACCGAAGAACTCCTACTTTTTCCACATGGATAGCTGGCGCTTAAACCTGATTCCGGGGTATTGGGTACCGGCTTACATCTACAGCGAAGAAGGCGACTTCAGTGCTGGCGCGAAGAATAAAATCGCCTTCAAGGCTCAGACCCGCATTTGGGGTTACGACCTGAAGAAGGACGGCAAGGGAGACGAGCTTACCCAGGTGCTGGTGGATTCGAGTGTCAAGGACACAAGCGCTGCCGCCCAGGATGCTTCGCCACTTCAGGCCGAACGTGAGTGGCAACAGCAGGCGGAAGATAACGTAGTGGAACGCCTGCAACGCGCCGGCTTGCTGGCGCCGGAGGGTGACGTAGACAAGATTCTCCAGACCGTGGTCAATAACCTGCAAATTACCAATAACATTGAATTGCCGCGGCCCGTACGCACCCGCGTGCTGCTCACCTCTCCGCTAGAGACGTTCAGCGTGGGCAACACCATCGTGGTCAGCCGTGGACTGATTGACGTGCTGCCGGATGAGGCCAGCCTGGCGATGGTGTTGGCGCACGAACTGGCGCACATCGTCCTGGGACACAACCTGGGCAGCAAGTACGCGTTCAACGATCGCATGCTCTTCTCGGATGACACCACCTACTCGAATCTCGGCTTCAAACATATTCCGGAAGAGGAAACCGCCGCGGACAAGAAAGCAATTGAGATTTTGAAAACGTCTCCTTACGGCCAGAAACTCGACAGCGCCGGATTGTTCCTGAAGGCGCTGCAAACCCGTGTAGGGTCGCTGTCCGCTCTGCTAACCGCACATTTGGGAAACAATATTTCCGAAGGCACCACGGTTACGCGGATGTCACAGTTGATGACTTCCGCGCCCGCTTTCGACATGAACAAGTTGGATCAGATTGCCGCGCTACCTTTGGGCGGCCGGGTGAAAATGAATGCCTGGGATGATCGCGTGGAATTGATCAAGAGTCAGCCCGTGGCCATCACGTCGGCGCGCGACAAGATGCCTTTCGAAGTCACGCCGTTCTTCCCTCGTCTTAGCCGTTTAGGTACCGGGACTAGTGGCACTAACACTACGCCAACCACGGCCAATGCCGGGGCAGCCAATTAATAATAGGCTGGTAAGACACGAATTGCAGTAAGCGCAGCCGGGACCGGAAATCATTTCCGGGATTCCCGGCTCGCGTATTTTGGGGACCCTTTTTTCAGTTGACCAACAATTCTCACTTGCTCGACGCGGGCGTGCCTCCGCTTCGGTTATCGATTCCCAATCCATCACTCACGTGATAATTGGGATAGACCGGCCGCTTGTACTCCGGCAACGGATGCTCCTTCAGCAGTTGCATGACGACCTCGACGGCTTTTTCCAGTTGGGGATCGTGCCCCTGGCGAACTGCCGCAGGATCGAGATCCACTTCGAAGTCCGGCGGGATGCCATGGTTCTCCACTTCCCATTCGCCACCCAGCCCGTAAATCGCATCGCGTGGCGAGGTCACGAACCCGCCGTCAATCAATTCCGGATAGCCTCCGATGCCGACCAGTCCGCCCCACGTCCTCTTTCCGATGAGCGGCCCGATCCCTGCCTTGCGGAAATACCATGGTAACGCGTCACCGCCGGAACCCGCCATTTCGTTCACGATCATCACCTTGGGACCGTAAATCGCCGCCGTAGGACTCGACCAATCATTGCCCTCGCGAGTCACGATCCGGCTCATCAACGGACGCCGCATAGAGTCAATAATGTAATCGGCAAGCTGTCCGCCTTCGTTGAAGCGTTCGTCAATGATGGCAGCGTCTTTCCCGACTTGGGCGAAGTAGTAGCGATTGAAGTTGCTGTAGCCCGCACCCGCGGTATTAGGAACGTGGACATAAGCCACACGTCCTCCAGTCATCTGATACACCTTGCGGCGGTTCCCCTCGATCCATGCAAGATGGCGTAGGGTGTCCTCGCTTTCCACCGGCACAACTGTGACTTCTCTCGCCCCTTTGTCGTCAGGGTTCGGACCAACTTTGAGCTGCACCTGTTTGCCCGCCGTCTGCTCGAAGAAGCTGTAGATGTCATCGGACGCACGCAGTTCTCGCCCATTGACTGCGAGAATGTATTCGCCCGCCTTTACATTCACGCCGGGCTGCGTCAGCGGAGCTTGCAGTCCGGGATTCCAGTTCTCACCGTTATAGACCCGGGCCACACGATAGCGTCCATTTTCGATGCTGTAATCAGCACCCAGCAGTCCGCCTTTGATCTTTTTCGATTCGGGATGGTAGCCCCCGCCCACGAACATGTGCCCCACCGTGATCTCACCCAGTGCTTCCTGAAAGAGATAGGTCAATTCGTCGCGCGAGGCGATGCCTTCCAGATACGGTTCGTATTTCTTCGCCACTTTTGCCAGGTCGAGACCGTGGTAATGCGGGTCATAGAAGAAGTCGCGCTCGATGCGCCAGGTCTCGCGATAAATCTGTTTCCAAGTATCGCGTGGTTGAACGTAAATCTCCATGGTCTCGAGTTTCAGAGGACCTTCGCCGGGCTTGGGCTTGTCACTCTTTTCACTCGCAGGAGGCTCCTCCGTACCCGTCACCGCCCACTGCTCCTCTTTTCGGTAGAGGAGTTTTTCGCCGTTGGCAGAGATTGTGAAATCATTTACGTCTTCGAGGAATTTATCCACCTTGCGCTTGCTCAAGTCGAACCTCTGCAGCGTCTGCTTAAGGTTCTCCTGGTCATCTTCCGTAATTACCGCGGGGCCTTCGGACAGGAACAGAATCCCTGACTTTCCAGCTATCAGATTCACGTAGTCCTTGGCGGGAATCGGCAGAGCCAGAATGCGCTGCCCGATCCCTTCAATGTCTACCCGCACCACAACCGGTTTGTCGCTATCTTTGTTTTTGCCTTTATCGTCTTTATCTTTGTCCTTATCCTTGTCTTTGCTGTCTTTGTCCTTTTCCTTGTCTTTGTCGCCATCGGCGGTCGTATCGGCATCCGACTTGGCGTCTTTATCCTTGCTCTTGTTCTTGTCCTTTGATTTCTCTTTCTCGGCAGCCTTGATTTCTTCTTTGACTTTCTCCTCATCGCTCTCCGGCGCCAGCGGGGAAGGAAGATCCTTCGCCAGAACCACGATGTAAGCGCTTCGTGTAACTAAATGGTTATCGCTCGACATGTCCCAGCCCGCACTCTCCGCCAACCCAAGATCAGTGCTCGCCGTGAAGTAAAGATACTTGCCATTCTTGTCAAACACCGGATAGAGCGCGTCGCTCATACCATCGGTGACTTGATAGATCTTGCCCTGTTCCACGGAATAGACATAGACGGCGTGCAAGTGACTGGGAAGCTGCTTGGCATACGCGACCCACTTGCTGTCAGGCGCCCAGTTTTGGTTGAATTGTGGCCCTTCGTAGTAATCGGTATCCACGAGCTTCGACGCGCCAGTGGCCACGTCCACGTACCACAAGTTCAGCCGCTTATCGCTGTACGCGATCTTCTTGCTGTCGGGCGACCACACCGGCGCATAGTAGAACGATGGCGACTGACCCAACTTAATATGCCGCACTTGGCCGAGGCCGTTCTGCTGGCGCAGTTGAAGCTCGTATTCGCCCGGCTCATCTGAAAAATACGCGATCCACTTGCCGTCGGGCGACCACGCCGGATCGCGATCGGCTACCGCGGGCGAGTGGGTTACATTGCGGATGTCGCCTTTGTCGGTCGGCACGGTGAAGATTTCTCCCCAGGCTTCCATCAGTGCCCGGGTGCCGGTAGGCGAAAGGTTGAAAGCGTGAATACGCTTCGGCTCTACCTTCACAAAACCTGGTCGCACCTGGGCAAAATCTCCCGCCACCCGGATGTTGACCGTCTTGCTCTGGTGGGTGTTGAGGTCGTAGAGATGAAGCGAACCGAACTGTTCGATGATGATGGCGTCCGGCCCCGCCGACGCGGACTTGAAATCAAAGCCCTCGCTCTTGAGCGCTTCTGACACCTTCCTGGTCGCGGTGTCGTAGGCGAACAGGCTGACCAGGCCATTGCGATCAGACAGGAAGTAGATAGTGTTTCCCACCCAGAGCGGATTGAAATCGGTGGAATTTTCGCGCGGGATCTTCACCACGCTGGAATCTTTCAGATCAGCAATCCAAATCGGAGTGGTCTGTCCGCCGCGATACCGCTTCCACGCCGCCTGCCACTGCGGATGTGGAACGTAGGCCAGGTGCGTGCCATCCGGCGAGTACGCTGCTTCTTCTCCAATGGGCAGAGGAAGTTCGCTGGGAAATCCGCCCGCCGCCGGCACCGTAAATAATTTGTCTGCAAAATGGTAGTAACTGGCGCGTGTGGAGCGGAACACGATGTTCTTGCCATTCGGCGTCCAGGCGACAACTTCGTCGGTTCCAGGGTGGTACGTCAATCGCTTCGGCTCACCTCCGGCCGCCGTGACGACATACACATCTTTATTGCCATCGTAATCGCCGGTGAATGCGACCATCGTGCCGTCAGGCGAAAATAGCGGATCGGTTTCATTACCGGTTCCCGCTGTCAGACGACGGGCATCGCCGCCGTCGCGGGCTACAATCCACAAATCGCCCGCATAGTTGAAGACGATCTGAGTCTTACTGACGGTTGGCTTGCGCAGCAGAAGTGGAGGATTGCTCTCCGCTACGCAAAATGCCGTGAGCAGAGACAGCATGAACAGACAAAGAAAGATGATGACCTTTCGCATAAGTGGAACTCCTGTTAGAGGTGAGCGGGAATCTTAGTGTGCCAGACACATTCGGGTCAATAACGATAATCAGTCAAATGACACAAGACGCTCGCAAAGCGCGGAGACAATTGCTGCTCATACAAATGTTCATCGTTGGGCGATCTTATTTTTCCGATCGTCCTTTTCCAGGCAGCCCTGCTGGATTCTCATGAGTGCGCTCGCGGAAGCCGCCTTTCATCCCTGCCGCCAGGCTGATGCTGGATTCCCCAAATTTATCGCGCAGGCGATCTGCCGTGGTCAGTGCCTTGTTCCAGCGCTCATGAAGTGTAGAGTCCAGAAGCTCGATCTGCCCAGAGTGCCCCTTAAAGCCTGATACATGCACTCCCAACAGGCGCACCTTGGCGGCCTTATGCCAGTTATTACGAAATAGCGTGCGCACCTGCTCGAAGATTTCGATATCGAGTTGCGTAGGCTCGGCCAGCGAATGGGCGCGCGTGATAGTAGTGAAGTCCTGGTAGCGCAGTTTCAATTGGATGGTGCGGGCATGCAACCCGTTCTCCCGCAAACGGCGTCCGACCATTTCTGAAAGCCGCATCAGGGTGGATTCCAGTTGCTCACTGTCGGCGGTGTCGTCGTTGTAAGTGTGTTCGTGGCTGATGGATTTCGGGTCGGTGTCGGCGCCGACCTCCGAATCGAACCAGCCACCCGCGTCTTCACCTCGCGCCTTCCCCGCCAGAGCCATTCCCCACTTACCGAAACGGTCCTCCAGCACGTTCTCTTGCAGGGCAGCCAGGTCCCCGACTCTGTAAACGCCAAGCTGATGCAAATCTTGCTCCATGACCTTGCCCACACCAGGGATGTCGCGGACGTCGAGCGGCGCCAGAAATTTGGCCTCCTGGCCCGGCATAATCCACAGAACCCCATTTGGTTTGGCCTGCGCGGAGGAAACTTTGGCGATTAATCGCGAAGTGCCGATGCCAATCGAGCAGTTAAGTTGCGTCGCGAGTTTCATTTTGTCGTGCAGCCGTTGTGCGGCGCGCAAGGGAGGCCCGTGCAGACGTTCGGTGCCTGTCATATCCAGATAGGCTTCATCAATCGACGCCATCTCCACCTGCGGGGAAAAACTGTTCAGCACCTCGTAGACTTTCTCGGAGCATTGGCGATAACGTTCCGGATGACCGTCCACAAAAATCGCGTGCGGACAATGCTTGGCTGCGGTACGCAGCGGCATGGCAGAATGCACGCCAAATTTGCGCGCCTCGTAAGATGCCGCTGAAACTACTCCACGCTCATCGCGTTGCCCGCCGACGACTACCGCTTTGCCCTTCAGGGAAGGATCGAACAGTTCTTCCACCGACACGAAGAAGGCATCCATGTCGACGTGGAAGATGGTTTTGATGAACTCTGACATACTCAGAGAAGGAACGACTCCAGCGAAATTTTATCAGTGCGGCAGCCGGCGATACAGGATGTTCATTAGCCCGAGACGGAGAAGGGAGGTTTGCGACGGACTCGCGCGCTCACCACGCCTCGTAGCAGTGGGCTATTGCGATTGTGGCGCCGATGAAGCTGGAAGGCGGCTCGGGTGGGCCGGTGAGAATCATGGCGCTGTTGAAATAGCAGACAGTTTGTGGCTGGATTCCGCTAGTCTTGATTGATGAAACAATACTGCAGCACTTCCCTGAAAATTATCGGGAGGTTTTTCGCAGCTTTTCCTCCACGCTTTCATCTGATCGTTATATTTGATTTCGGCGGAGACAAAATATGAGTGACTTGCGCTATCCGATCGGGAAGTTCACTTTCAACGGTTCCCCTACTGAACAAGCCAGGAACAAGTTCATAGATGACATCGAGCAGGCGCCTTCGCGATTGCGCGCGGCGGTGCAAGGGCTGTCGCAGGAGCAGCTTGATACTCCCTATCGTCCCGGAGGATGGACGGTGCGGCAGGTTGTGCATCACGTACCTGACAGTCATCTCAACGCGTATGTGCGCTTTAAGCTCGCTTTAACCGAAGATGAGCCGACCATCAAACCGTATCACGAGGATCGCTGGGCAGAATTGCAGGAATCGCGAACCGCCCCCATTGAAATTTCGCTGGCGTTGCTGGAATCTCTTCACCAACGATGGGTGCTGGTGCTGCGTGCCATTAAGCCGGAAGACTGGAAGCGCGCGTTCCGGCATCCTGAGTTAGGTGTCGTCAGTTTGGAGAAAAACGTCGCGCTCTACTCCTGGCACGGACGGCACCACGTGGCGCACATTACCTCGCTTCGCGAAAGAATGGGTTCGTAGGGACCAGCTCATCCCGCGAGGTGCAGCTTCCAGAACAGGTAGCTGATGGATTCGCGCAAAACGCCTAAGGTCCGTTGCCAGCGCGTGTGCGGCAGTGAACCTGGACGCGGCGCCACATAAACCTGGATCCCCTCATGCTCGAGCAGCGCCTTAACGCGGAAAACATGGTACCCGTCGCTTACAGCAACACAACTGTGCATTCCATTGGCGCGCATGATTACCATCACTCGTTTTGCCGATTGTGCCGTGTCTGAGCCCTGGGTTTCCGCGATCAGATTATGTTCGGGCACTCCGCGATGCATCAGATAATCATGTCCAACCCCACCTTCGCTATAGTCGGGGTCAGAACCCGAACCGCCGGTGGTGATGATGACGGGCGCTACTCCGCGTCGGAAAAGATCGTAGGCGTGATCCAGGCGGGCGCGAAACACGGGGGAGGGACGACCAGCGTACTCGGCGGCCCCAAAAACCACGATCACGTCAGCCGATTTGAGACCTTCCCCAGATGACTCGCGAACAATGCGAATGGCAGTTGCGGCTATGAAGGTGATAAGCAGCAAAGCAACCAGCCCCGCCACCCGCAAAATCCAGTGGCGCCTTGCATCGCCGTTCGCTGTTGACTGATTCATCCCTGCGCGAAAAACTCAGAGATCTCCTGGCTGGGGATGGCGCCTTCCCGCATGACGCGCCATCGGGCGTCGTCATCGGTCAGGTCCACGATGGTAGAAGCCACTTCGCGGGGCGAGGTGCCGCCATCGACAATGATCGCGATGCGATCTTTTAGCTGATCACGAACTTGCTGGGCAGTCGTGCACTCCGAGGCTCCGCTTAGGTTGGCAGAAGTAGCCGTGATAGGAATGCCTGCGGCCTTCACCACCGCGAGTGGGATCTTGGCGTTTGGCACTCGCAGGGCAACGTTCCCGGTATTAGCAGTGACCTTCAAGGGAAGGCGTGACGCCGCGCGAACGATAATGGTAAGCGGGCCCGGCCAGAAGCGGCGCGCCAGATTATAGAATTCCTCGGGCAGCGGACGAGCCAGTTGTTCGGCTTGATCAACACTTTCGATAAGCAACGATAAAGGCTTGTGGCGGGACCGCGATTTAATCTCGTAAACCCGCTCGACCGCGCGCAGGTTAAAGGGATCAGCCGCCAGCCCATAGAAAGTGTCCGTCGGCATACCCAGCACCTGGCCGGCCCGGATCTGTTCGGCGCTGTACTTTACCAATGAAGTTTCCGGGTTATCACAATTGATTTTGACGATTTCCGAGCGCACCGCGCTTCCTTCCCGGTTGATTGCAGAATGTCTCTGGAACGGCGAACCCTAACATAACACGCCGAAGGCTGCAAGCTGAGGCAAACCAGCGTAGTATGCTGGTTCGCAGGTGACGGAAACCACCAAAAAAAAGATTTCCCAGGTCGGGGGCGCGCTGCAGGCGCGCTTGCGGCGAGTGGAGGGCCGCCACAATTCGCAGGTGAAAGAACTTCGGCGCGCCTTTCATATCGGCGACCTGACTGAAGACGGGTATTGTGCCATCGAGGGGCTTCGGATCGTCGAAGAGGCCATCCGCAGCGGGCTTCGTTTCCGGGCGGTGTTTTTTAGCGAATCAGCCATGGCGAGGGCCGAACGATTGTTGCCACAGATCGCCGCCCACGTAGAAACGCTGGTGTTGCCGCACAAATCGTTCTCGGAAGTTGTTCCCAGCGAAACGCCGCAGGGTGTAGCCGCGCTGGTAAAGTGCAAGGAATTCACACGGCAAGCTGTACTGGAAAGAGTCCAGGCCGGCCCCTTGCTGGCCGTCGCCGGAATACAAGACCCGGGCAATATGGGAACAATCCTACGCTCGGCGGAAGCGTTCGGAGCCGGCGGCGTGCTTTTGGGAGAGGGAACAGTGAGCCCGTTCAACTCCAAGGTAGTGCGGGCATCCGCAGGATCGGTGTTCAGGCTGCCGCTGGTACGAGTAAAACTGGCGGAGGTGATGCCTCAACTGCGCCAACTTGGAATTCGAATGGTTGCGACCTCGTCGCACAAAGGCACGCCGTTGGATGAGACTGAGTTCAGTGGTCCTATGGCGGTATTCGTGGGAAACGAGGGTGCGGGCCTGCCGCGCGATTTAATGGCAGAGATGGACGAAGTCGTTGCCATCCCGCATGCGCCGCAGGTGGAGTCGCTGAACGCAGGTGTGGCGGCGAGCATCGTACTGTATGAGGTGGCGAGGAAATCAAGGATTGCCACGGAGGCACGGAGTCACTGAGTCTGAATGGCAAATCCTTGATCCCGAACGATGAAGCGACTGGTTAATGTATTCGCAATGGAAGCGTTGTTTAGATGAGCCTGTTCCAACCCATCCCGAGCGGCGAAAAAGCGGCCGACCGCACCCGTCCGCTCGCCGACCGCATGCGTCCACGCACGCTCGACGAATTCGTAGGGCAGGAACATCTCATCTCGCCGGGCAAGCCGCTGCGCACCCAGATTGAGCGGGACGACACCGGCTCCCTGATCTTCTGGGGACCACCTGGCACGGGCAAGACTACTCTGGCCCAGATCCTCGCCCACATGACGAAGGCGGAGTTTATCGAGTTTTCCGCGGTGCTCACCGGCATAAAAGAAATCAAGCAGATGATGGCCGACGCCGAACGTGCACGTCAATACGGCACGCGCACTATCGTCTTCATTGATGAAATTCATCGCTTCAACAAAGCGCAACAGGACGCATTCCTGCCGCACGTGGAAAAAGGAAACATCCGGCTGATTGGCGCGACGACAGAGAATCCATCATTCGAGATCATCGCCGCCCTGCTCTCGCGCTGCCGCGTGTATGTGCTGAGACCGCTTACCGAAGAACAAATCGTGGTGCTGCTTAAGCGGGCCTTGGCGGATGAAGAGCGCGGCCTTGGCACACAAAAGTTACGCTCCTCCCCTGAGGCGTTACAAAGAATCGCCAGCTACTCGAGCGGCGATGCCCGCAGTGCATATAACGTTTTGGAGGTAGCGGCCTCGCTGGCCGCCCAACGCACTAACCAGGAACAAGGCGCGGAGATCACCAGCGAAATCGTACAGGACGCGGTACAGAAGCGAGTCCTGCTCTACGACAAGGCGGGCGAAGAACACTACAACCTGATCTCGGCCCTGCATAAATCTGTGCGGAACAGCGATCCCGACGCAGCGCTTTACTGGCTGGGTCGAATGCTTGAAGCGGGAGAAGACCCGCTGTACATCGCGCGTCGCGTGGTGCGCATGGCCGTCGAGGACATCGGCCTGGCTGATCCGCAGGCGCTTGCGCTGTGCATGGCGGCGCGTGATGCCGTGGATTTCATCGGCATGCCCGAAGGCAATCTTGCGCTGGCTCAAGCGGTGGTGTATCTCTCGCTGGCAGCAAAATCAAATGCGCTGTACACGGCATACAGCACGGTACAGCAGGACGTGGAACGCACTGCAGCGGAGCCTGTCCCTTTGCATTTGCGCAATGCGCCTACCGGATTAATGAAAGGTCTCGGCTACGGAGAGGGCTATCGCTACGCGCATGATCTCGAAGGAAAAGTTGCCGACATGCAGTGTCTTCCCGACAACCTGCGCGATCGCGTGTATTACGAACCAACCAACGAAGGCCTCGAAAAACGCATTCGCGAGCGCTTGCACCAGATCAAACAACGTCGTTCTCAAGCCGCTAAACACGAGCCCGAACGCGATTCAGCGTCATCAAAAAAAGAGTCATAAGCATACAGCGATCATCCAATTCTCAAGTGCCGGTGCTGCTTTTTCTTGCATTCGGCAAACTGCGGAGGGCTCGGTCCATGGCAGCTAGCCCCGGAACAACCCCGGTTGATGGTGTACTACTCGCATCCGGCACGGATGTGAGTAGTACACCTTACGTCTCTACGCCGCTATTGCCGGACGATCAGGTGCAAGACCTGCTGAAGCTGCAGAAGGCTGCGCAGAAGATCAACTCCATCCTCGATCTAGATCAACTGATCGACAAAATTGTGAATGACGTCGCCCGCTCATTCGGCTGCGTTGAGGCCAACATCTACTTGCACGACGAGAAGCAGGCTGAGTTGGTGCTGGCCGGCGTCCACGGCTGCACTCTCCACGGCAAGGGACATCGGCTAAAAATTGGAAAAGAAGGCATGGTCGGTTATGTCGCCGCGACTGGCCAGATGCGCTACGCGCCGGATGTTCGCCTGGATCCTTATTACATAGGCTGTGAAGAAGGCACGCTTTCAGAAGTGGCCATCCCCCTACATGTCGGACAAAGACTAGTAGGCGTGTTCACTGCATCGCATCATGAGTTGGACGCTTTTCCGCAGGAACAGTTGAGACTATTGCAGGCGTTGTGCAGCCACATCGCCGTCGCCGTGCGGAATGCGTCTCTTTTTCAGCGTGAGCGCCAGCAGCGGAAACGAATGGACCACGAGGAGCAGGAAGCTCGTCTGATCCAGCAGGCGCTTCTCCCCAAGAGCTCACCCTATATTCCCGGATTCGCAATTTCCGGACTATCCATTCCGGCAGGCGCAGTCGGAGGAGATTGGTACGATTTTATTCCCATGAAAGATGGCCGATGGGGCCTGGTGCTGGCAGACGTCTCCGGCAAAGGTATGGCGGCGGCTCTGCTGATGTCCGCCACTCGCGGTATGTTGCGATCGCTAGCTGAAGCCTCCTGCACGCCGGCTGAAGTTCTGACCAAGCTCAACGGTTTGCTGGTAGACGATTTTCCCTCGGGCAAATTCGTAACCATGGTATATGCGGTGCTCGATCCGGCGACGCGCACGCTGACGTTCGCAAATGCCGGCCACTTGTCTCCCTTGCTGGTCACCAATGGCTCCGAGATTAGATTTCTGGAAACCGTATCAGGGCTGCCACTAGGCGTCACCTGTGGCTCATTTTCCGAGGCGACCGTGCATTTACCCGAAGGTTCGCGGCTACTGTTTTACAGTGACGGAATCACCGAGGCTGCCAATCAGGAAGAAGAAGAATATGGTGAAGCTCGTCTCAAGGATCACGTGCTGAAGGCTAACCTATCCAACGAGGGACTTCTCGAAGATGTCCGGGAGTTTGTCAACGGTGTGGGTTTGCAGGATGATGCCACGGCGATCCTAATTAGCTCCGGTGTATAGAAAGCGCCCGCAAAGACAAAATCTCTACGAGACTCCACGGCTAAGCGAATCGGGCACGGTGCTCTTTCAGAATGCAGTGGCCCATCACTACAAATATTCCTGCCTGGCGGGCCTTCTCGGCAGCCCGTTCGTTGATGACATCTTCCTGCATCCAGACGGCTGGGACTTTCATTTGTATAGCCCGATCAACAATCTCTTCAACCCGGTCGGGGCGGCGGAAGATGTTTACAATATCAATCTTTTCCCGCACATCGAGAAGTGATTTGTAAGACTTCTCCCCCAGCGATTCTGAAATCTCTGGATTCACAGGAATGATTCGATATCCGTGACTCTGCATGTATGCAGAAACCCCGTGGCTTGGACGCAACGGGCTATTGGAAAGTCCGACTACGGCAATGGTTTTGGCACGTTTAAGAAGATCCGTGATGGGGTCAGAGACGGGCAAAGAGGCCATTGATTCCGTTCAACATTCTACCGGGCGCGACTGTGAGAAGCTAGTTTTGCGCTTTCAGTATCGTCGGGTCTAACTCCGGTTAATCTTTCTTCTTGTTCGCATCCACTTTCTGTTTAAACATTTTTAGCGCCAGTTTGCGGATCGTATCGGAAACTTCCTTGTTGCCGGATAAGTTTTTCAAGTCGTGCACCAGTAAATTTTTCATCAATCCAAGGGATGCGTCTAGCGGAGTGCGGGGATTGAAAACGAGATTCCGCGTCACGCTGTAATTCTTGGCAAAACGGCGCTTCATGGTGATCCCACGCAGCACTACCTCCAACACATTCTTCTGGTTGGCGAAATTCTCGACTTCACTATCCGTAACTTTTGGCGAGTCGAGGACCGCTAACGCCACAACTTTGGTGCCGTCCCGAATCAGAATAGAGCGTTCCTCTTTGCTCCCCTTCATGGCGAGCTGAATGCGCGCTTTCACGTCCAGTTTGGCAATCTTCTGCAACGTGTTGTCGCGGCGCCCATCGGGATTCAGTAGAGGTTTCTTAACGGCGGATGCAGGTTTCTTGGCGACGGCAGCAGCCGGTGCCGCGACGGCAGTCGGAGTCGAAGTGGCCGACGGACCTGGCGCCTCGGTAGTTGCTGGCTCAGGTGAGGCAAGGCTTTCCGGATTGTTTCCAGCACTGTCGTCGTGAAGGTCGCCAATCGGCTGAAACGGTTTATCGGCTTCGGCAGATATCTCGGCCGCATGTTCCCTAAAGTACGCGACGACTTCTTCGTCCATCGCATCCTCGGGCCCTGGCAGTTCCTGACCAGATGCCACTTCGACAGCCTGCCCGGGTGTCGACTGCGCTTGTGGCGCTTTCGGCTCCGCTGGTTTCGAGGCTGCGCCTCGCGGAAATGAAGGATCTGGCGGCTTAATGACTTCAGCGGCCTCGGCTGATTTCAGATTTGGATTTGAGGCAAGTGCATTCCGGATCGGAGCCGATTGGTTCGCCCGGCGACTTATCAGGATAATTTCAACAATGTCGCGGGACCCGGAACTCGCCAATTCGATAATCGAATCGGCAGGCACGCTGGGATTTTCAAGAAGCGCCGGCAGCAGGCACGGCCGCAAGTTCTCCGGCGCGATCATGTATGCCAGCACCTCGCGAGGAGTAGTGGTATCCAAAGCCACCGCCAGTGCCGCCGACTCGTCCCAACCCGCCAGTGTGAGGCGAGCCTGTTGGCCAAAGATTTTATTGTTGTTCGCCAGGTAAACCAAGATTTCTATCATCTCCGCGGGTGGCACGGTTAATGCACCGCGAGCGGCTGCATGCATGCGCGTAGAGGGCAGAGCAGATGCACGGATGAGCTCGATGATGCGCGGCATGACTTCGAATTCCTCGCCTTTGAAAGTGGCTAAAACCGAGCCGCAAAATCACGCCTCGCGGCCAACTAGCCAATTCGGAAACAATTACTCGTGCTGCTATTTTATTCTGATTGAATTCCCCAACTAAGTACCGTTAGTAACACAGGTTGCCATCCCATTTGCCGCTCAGCATTTCCCAAATTGGTTCCTGTCCTATGATTGTTTTTCATCGCGTCTCAAGTGCAGATAACCACGTATGAACGGTTGCAAATCGCCATCGAGCACGCGGTCCACATCCCCGATTTCGACCTTCGTGCGGTGATCCTTCACCACGCGATAGGGTTGCAACACATAAGAGCGAATCTGTGAGCCGAAGTCAATGTCGAGTTTGGAATCTTCAATCTTCTTCGTTGCGGCGCGCTTCTTCTCCATTTCGAACTCATAGATTTTGGAGCGCAGCATGCTCATGGCGCGTTCGCGATTCTTATGTTGCGATCGTTCGTTCTGGCAGGCTACCACGATTCCAGTCGGAATATGGGTAAGCCGCACAGCGGAATCAGTGGTGTTCACGTGCTGACCGCCCTTGCCGCTCGAACGATAGGTGTCTACCCGAAGGTCTTCCGGCTTAATGATGACTTCGATGCTGTCGTCAATTTCCGGCGATACAAACACGCTCGCGAACGAGGTATGACGGCGCTTGGCTTGATCGAAGGGCGAGATACGCACCAGGCGATGCACGCCGATTTCGCTGGTGAGCAGACCGAAAGCGTAGTCGCCGGTCACGGTAAAGGTCGCTGACTTGATTCCTGCTTCATCGCCCGGCTGATAATCATTGAGCACGGTTTGAAACCCCTGGCGCTCTGCCCACCGCAAATACATCCGGAGCAGCATCTCCGCCCAGTCCTGCGATTCAGTTCCACCAGCGCCCGGATGGATCGTGACGATAGCGTTGCGTGCGTCATTTTCTCCCGACAGAAGAGTCTCGGTTTCAAGGCGATCCACTAAGTCGCGCAGAGAATCAATTTCACGGCGCAGGTCCGCATCAACCTTTTCGCCCTCGCGTGCCAGCTCAAAATAGGCAGCGATATCCTCGCCGTGCCGGCCTAGTTCAGCCTCAGTGGCCAACACGTGCTCCAGGCGCTTGCGCTCGCGCATGATTTGTTGAGATTTTTCTGGATTCGCCCAGAGATTCGGGTCGGCAACCTTCTTTTCTATCTCGGCTAGCTGCTGGCGGAGTTTGCCTGCGTCAAAGATACTCCTGCAGGTCGCGAACCTTTCCCTTGAGTAACGCGTATTCCTGTTCCAGCTCTTCGACCATGTTTATCGCTCTGTCTTGCGGTGGGATGTGAAGCGCGTCAGCAGCGCTCCCATTGAAATTATCGCACACAGGTAGGCAAACCAGTCTCCGTGGCGGGTGTAAAAGGTGGTTACTGACGTAAGCTCGTACGCTGCCTGCAAAGCACTACGAACCTTGCGTTCCGCGCGTGCGACGATGCGGCCGTAGGGATCGATGGATGCCGTCACTCCAGTATTGGTGGCACTGAGAAGCCAGCGGTCGTTCTCGATGGCCCGCATACGGGTCTGGTTCAAATGCTGCGCATAAGCGCCACTGTCGCCGTACCAGCCGTCGTTAGAAATATTCACCAGCACCTGTGCCCCGTTCGCCACAAACTGCCGCACTTCGTCAGGAAAAATCGATTCGTAGCAGATGATGAGGCCAATCCTGGCACCGCCGGCATCCAGCGGCATGCGAGACGAGCCCCGCTGGAAGTCGCCAACCTCCTTGGTCAACATATCCATAAACGGCATAGCGCGCCGAAAAGGTACGTATTCACCAAAGGGCACGAGATGTACTTTGTCATAGCGTCCCACCCACTCTCCACTAGGACTGATCAGAGCGGCTGAGTTGTAAACCTCAGTTTCGCGCTGCGGCGAACTGGACGCGTTGCGTACACCAAGACTTCCAGTGATAACCCAGGCGTTTGTCTGACGCGCCACGTTGCTTACAACGTCGCGGAAGCCAGGATCGCCAGTGTAAAAGGGCGCGGGTGATTCCGGCCAAACAATGAGATCGAAATGCCGCGACTTTGGCGACGCCGAGTCGCTCGAAGCTGATGCTCTTGAATCCGGCGGATTCAGTGATATCCAGGTCAGATCCCGCAAGGTGCCCTCGAAATAGTCCTTGGTCCAGTCAGCGCCTTGTAGGATTGGAATGTTTTCCTGTACCAGAAGAGCCGCGTGTGTGGAGGGAAGACGCGGAGGGCTGATCCATCGCCCCGCTTGCAGCACGAGAGCAGCCGCCAGTCCGGCGCCCAAAAGTATTTTGCATTTGTCACGCCGCAGCAGAAAAGCCGCCGCAAGAGCTGTGTTTACCAACATGATTTCGAAAGAGAGCCCGTAAACCCCCGTCACTGTCGCCACGCGAGCTAAAGGAATGTTATCAACCTGTGCGATGCCCAATAGGTCCCACGGCAATCCGGTAATACGCGTCCGCGCCAGTTCGACCGCAACCCAGAGAAATGGCGCAACCAGCAGGGCGCGGCGGCTGAAGGCGCGTCCCCCGGCAGCAAGACTGAGTACCAGGCCAAATACTCCGTGGTAGAGCCCCAGATAAAGACAGAATAGGAACAGGATGAGCAAAGCAACGGGTCGGCTCAGACCGCCGTACTGATGCATTGTGGCGTAGATCCAATAGCAAGTGCCGGCGTACCACACGATGCCGCAGACGTAGGCCAGCACGAAAGCCTGCCCGGGCGTTGCGGGCAGCAGCTTGATATTTTCATCCAACTGCAAAGCTGACGGCTTGCGGGTCCGAAGGAGCGCGATAAGTAGCGGGGCCAGCGCGACCCAGGAGAGCACGTACACTCCGGGCAGAGGAAAAATGACAATCTGCAACACCGCGGAGAGCAAAACCAGAAGCCAGGCGCTGATGTGAATATGCCGCACAGGCAAGAATAGCAAAATGCACCGATGGATTCGGAAATCACATTGGGGGTGGTCAGTAGCTGGTGATTCGGGATCAGCGGTCACGGACCGCCGCTCTTAACGATTGACTGCGATTTCGGACGTCAGACGCTGTCGTACAAAATTCACGATCTTCGAAGTTACGTACTCTGGCGGACGAATTCGGAAAACCGGCTTGGCCGCGTCTTGCTTAAGGGGGATACCGCTCCATGCGGAACCATTTGCTTCTGAGTGTTCGTGCAAGATGACGGCACTGGCCTGACCAAGAAATTCCTGCGCTGAAGTCTTAAAGTCGGCGGTCCCAGGGTCGAGTACGGTAAGGTAAAGATCTGGGTGAAGAAATTTCAGGACGCTATTAGATTCCAGAATCACATTGCCCGCTGTCGAGATTCTGCGCTCAAGCGCGGGCATGGCATCAGCAAGGCGTCCTTGTTCTGTGCGTACCCAAAACACCTGCTCCGCCCCCGCCAGCAAAAATCTTGAAGTATCCGACTCTCCGGAACGATCCTTCTCCTCTGAAATCGCCCAACTGTGATCTCCGCCTGCGCAGTCACATGCCTTACCATTCGCCGAGCAGATTCCGTGACCGTACTGGGTAATCTTCATAGCAGTCCATTGAAATTCCCGCAAAGCAGCGATCAGGCCAGCGACCACGCTGGTCTTGCCCACGCTTCGAGAATGTCCGCCGACTACGATGATTGCCATGGCTAGTTTGAGAGCAGTTGTAACTTCCTTGTCCCGACTCGGTCTGTCCCTCCCGACCGCCTTAATCCTTTTTGGCCAACCGCGCCAGCGCTGCCAGTTCTTTCAAATACTGCTTCAAAGGGCGTGCCGGTGTACCCCAGAAGACGACTCCTTTACCACGAACTACCTTCTTGCTTAAGATGCCGCTCCCGGACCCGAGGATGGCGCCCGATTCAATACGCGCATGGTCGCCGATTCCCACTTGTCCGCCAATCACCACGTTATCCTCCACTACCACACTGCCCGAAAGCCCGGTCTGCGCTGCGATCACCACATCCTCGCCTATTTGCACATTGTGGCCTATATGTACTAGGTTATCAATCTTAGTGCCGCGGCCGATGCGCGTCACGTCGAGTGCCCCCCGATCCACCGTACAATTCGCGCCGATCTCGACGTCATCCTCAATTTCCAGCCGACCTATCTGCGGGAACTTCTCGTAGCGGCCAGTCTTGCGATCTCGCACATATCCGAAGCCATCACTGCCCAGAACAGTTCCGGCGTGGATGACTACACGACTACCCATACTTGTTTGCGGATAGACCGTGACGTTTGGAAAAACCTGGCAATCCCGTCCTGTGCGAACCTGCTCGCCGATCACACTCATGGCGCCGATGCGCGAGCCCGCTCCGATCTCCGCACCGTTCCTGATCACCACCCGCTCCTCGATGATTACGTTCTCGCCGATCTTCGCCGACGCATGAACGATCGCGGTAGCATGCACTCCGCCGGCTACGGGATCTGTCGTCGCAAGCAGTTGGGCCACTCGGGCAAACGCAAGGCGGGGCTGATCGCAAATGAGCAGCGGCTTGGAATCTGCAACGTTGGAGGCGAACTCACCAGCCATAATCGCGGCAGCCCCAGAACGCAGTGCATTGGGCAGGTTTTTCTCGTCTTCCACAAACACCACATCCCCACTCCCAGCGGACTCAATACTGGCAACTCCAGTTACCTCGACTGCACCATCGCCTGACAGCTGCGCCTGAACCAGGTCGGCAATCTCTTTGACTGAGCGTTTCATAGCATTTGTGTATAGCACAGGTTCCGCAACAGTCGGGGGACTACAATGTCTTAATGGAACGCAAGATGTTTTGGATCATCTTCGCCGTCCTGGGTCTGGTGGCAGATTTGATTTTGCCGCTGTGGTGGGCGCTGGCAGCAAGCGTCCCCATTTTAGTTTTATCGTGGTGGATCGCTTACCGCAGCGAATGGTTCTGACCGAACTTAGGAACTGTAAGAAGGCTCGCGCCATGCCGCCCGCAAACCCGCGCTATCCGAGACGGGGCATCGCTACAGACGATTGACAATTATCTCCGAGTTTTACTATCGTTTCTGTCCCGATTGTCTTCCATAGGAGGAGAGATGAGAGGTCACTTTAAAAACTTGATGCTGTCATTGGCCGTGGCGATGTTCTTGCTGGTCCCCCGTATTTCGTTTGCCGAAGAACAACCCCATATGGAGGCAGCTCTCCATCATTTACAGGCAGCTGCGGAAGAACTGCGGCAAGCCGAGCATGACAAGGGCGGACATCGCGCAAAAGCTCTCGATTTGACCCAACAGGCTATCAACCACGTAAAGGCCGGTATGCATTTCGACGAAACCCACGAACGTAAGGGCGAGGGAATGAAGAAAAACGACAAACAGAAATAACCCTTGCGAAGACCGAGAGAAGCCGCCCTGCGGGCGGCTTCTCAGTTCTGGATATCAGTTCGAGACCCGAGATCCCGCGCCGCCTTTGCAGAGTACTGTCCGGAATAGTTGTCTGATTTAGCTCGATTTCAGTAGAGCGGCGGCTCACCCTCGGGCCGTGTCTTCCAGCGACGATGCACCCACAACCATTGCTCGGGGTAGCGACGCACATAATCCTCAATCACCTTCGTAAACCGGGCGGTATTCGCGACCACGTCTTCCTCAACATTCCCGGTTCGGATGAGATTCACCGCCGGATCGAAGCGCAGTCGGTATTTTCCGAGTGCGGGGTCCCAGATAGTAAAGCCCGGGACCACCGCAGCATCGGTCCGCAGCGCAATTCTGGCCAAGCCGCTCGCGGTACACGCTGAGATACCAAAAAAGGGCACAAAAACACCTTGCGGCGGTGTCATATTCGTATCCATCAATATCCCCACCGTCTCCCCTGCCTTAGTTGCCGATAGCAACCCGCGCACAAATTCATCCTTATCCACCGTAGTATTGCCGTGCATGGTGCGGTAATGGCGAATAAAACGGTCGAGCCGCTGGTTGTCCAAAGGTCGCATGACGATATGCAGAGGATGGCTGTGCAGAGAATGAGTGAATGCCGAGAGTTCCCACCCTCCCAGGTGAGCCGTCAAGAATAGAACTCCCTTGCCGCGATTGTAGGCGCGCTCGTAATTTTCAAAACCTTCGTATACGACGACCTGACTGACATTCTCGCGGGTATAGCGGGGAAAAAGACAGACCTCGGCGAGTTGGCGTCCCAGGGAAGTAAATTCTCCGCGCAGAATACGGCGGCGTTCACGCTGGCTCTTCTCGGGAACCGCCATCGCCAGATTTCGCATGCCAACCCGGCGCAGGCGCACGTGTAGCAGATACACTGTCTGGGCGATCGCGATGCCTATAGCACGCGCCAAAGGACGCGGCAAGACGCCGATTGCCTTCACCGCCAGCCACGCTAGCGCGTACTCCGCTTTTTGACGCATGCCAGGGAAGGGTGACGGTACATCGCAAGAAAATCGTTGTCAAACCGGAAGAGAAGTCCGACAAGCAATCCCATGAAAGTAACGGGCACGACCTTAGTCATGTCCTGTTGCGGACTATTTCTCGCTTGCCGATTTTGCCCATTTTGCCAAGGTAGTCAGAAATGGGTTCGCCCCCGCCGGCGGATCGATGAGGCCGGTAAGTGAAGTCTTGAAAGGAACCATCCGGCCATAGAACTCGCGTGTGCTGTCCTTGTCCTGCTTAATCACGGCGCCATTAAGAGTTATCCCGGCGAAAACTCCGCGCGCGCGCGAATAAGTCAGTACCTGGGCACGCATCTTCCAGTCAGTGCCGCCTTCGGCATGGCGCCCCACCGGACCGGCAGCCACAGATGCATCGGCGCCAAGCTGGAATTTGCTGGACAATAAATTCCGCATGCCTTCCTCGTTCATCACCAGCATCACCAAATCAACCGCCTGCCCTCCGATTTGCAAGCCAAAGCTGCCGCCGGCAAGCGTGAAGAATGCCGGCGCACTCCAGCCCTTGGGAGTTCGGCAACTGGCGATCCCCCGTCCGTAGCGCCCCCCGACGATGAATCCGCCCTTCAGCATCGACGGCACCACCGCCACACATTCTGCAGACCCAAGAATTTCTTCGGGAATTCCCTGGTCGGGCGCGGCTTCGATTTCATCGAGGACGTTGGCCGCCGCCTGGATCCGGTCCGCGGCCTTGGTTTCCTCTTTAGTTTTGTCTTCAGCCAGCGATATCGCACAAAACGATGCCATCACGACAAGAAGCAGAAGCTTTTTCATTTCCTCAGCCTTCCTGGAAGTTAGTCCGAACGCCAAAATTGATTCGGCTGATTCTAATGTATTTCTATCGGTTGGACGCGGCGAGCTTGTGCAAAGTTGTGTGAATCAACAGGAAGGCCTGAGGAAGAGAAGCTTGGAAGTTACCTGATAAAAAATTCGGGGCTGAAAGCGGTGACCCTAATCTCCGCCCCCAACCCCGTCTCCCAGGTTCTGTGGTAGGTAAGCGCAGTATGGTGCAGGCGAAGAATTCAGGCAAGATTACCCAGGTCACTGTCCTAAGGTAACTACCCGGCGAGGGCTCGATTACTTGGCTGAAACCAGCGAATGCGTAATTGCGTGTACGGAAAGCGCGATGCGGTTTTGCACTCCAACTTTGCGCATCAGCTTGGCCACGTGCGCTTTGACGGTGCGCTCTTCGATTCCCAGCGCGGCCCCAATTTCCTTGTTGGAACGTCCCACCACCAGCATTTCCAGTACTTCTTTTTCGCGATCGGTAAAGGTCACGCGGCCAGCCGGAAAAATACGGCCCGGCGAACTGCTGACCCGCTCTATGAACATTGAAAGCACTTTACGCGGAGCCCATACCGACCCCTGATTCACAATGCGGATGGCCTGCACGAATTCCGCCGGCGATGCGGCTTCGTCCACATAGCCCTTTGCCCCTGAAGCGATGGCCTTCAGAATGGTCTCCTCATCCATGCCTGAACCGGTAACAATAATGCGTAAGTCGGGACGCGTCGCTTTCAGGCTGGCCATGGCATCGAACAAGTTCTGACCAGAGCGGTTGCCAAGCAGCACCAGTTCGATATTCTGTAACTGGCCAATCTCCGGCAGTGCCGCAGACACCAGTTCAAAATCCGGCTCGCTATCGAACAAGGCCCGGAATCCCACAAACCGCAGGGGATCGCTCTCCACCACGGCAATACGGATGATCGGCTTTTTGGCGACTGCAGCTTTCATAGCTTTCCTTGTTAGGATGTTTCTGGGTAAAGCATAGCCGCATTTGTGCATGATGGAAAGAGAAGGTAATGCATAGGGAATTACCGGGGTAACCTCCTTAGCATCCAATAAAGGAAGACTAAAACTCATGAGAAAACCACTAAAGCAGGTGAGTTCGCTATCCGCACTCATCTTCGCAGTCTCATTGCTGGCGTCCGCCCAGACCGCGCCGGCAGCACCTCCAACCCCGCCATCGCAGGCTGTGCCGGGGACTTACCAGCCAAAATTCCCCGGCGACCCGGCACGTTCGGAGTCTGAGGCTCACGCCCTCGGCTACATGCGCGTGGTGTTGCGGGCTGAAAGCCTGTACAAAAAGAGGCACAACAAGTATGCAGAGTCACTGGCCGCTTTGGCCGGCACTGGCTCGTTCACCAAGCGGATGGCCCGAAGCACCGAGCGCGGGGATTACACGGTCAGTTTTCGAACCAACAAAGATGGCTACGTTCTGGTGATGACTCCGAAACAACTCGACAGCGAACACCGGTCCTTCTATGCGGAAGAAGACAACATCATCCACGCCGATGATCAGAAGGCCGCGGATGCGAGTTCCCCGCGTGTGAAATAAAGGTTCCGGTTCGTCGTATCGCTTACGCCGGAGTTCCGGGTTTGATCTCCGCCGCTTTGCCTTCGCGATAGACGATGGTGAGCGGCTTGCCACCATTGGGATAGTTCACAGTTTTCACTGAATCGTCCGCGGATTTCTCCGGAATCCCCATCCCGATGGCGAAGTCGGCTTGCAGTTCGTTCATTCCCGGCTTCACTTCGTGACGATCGATGGCTGCCCACACATCGGCCGGCCAATGCTTGTACAGTTCGTGCGGATCCTGAATGTAAAGCATTTCATCGGAATAAATGGTGTAATCGCTTCCCTTCACCGCTCCGATAGGGAATGCATAAGTTTTCCCATCTTGTTGGAAAATCGCCAGGATCTCTCGCTGCCCAGCCGCGCCCGGGGGAACGTCGGTCACCACATCTTTGATTTGCAACTGCTGCAATGGTAAGAGTGTTCCGGCATCGTGAGCAAAGTCGGCGTGATGGCGCACCGCATCGTAAGGATAGTAGGTATAGCGGTAGCCTTCCTTCACCCACACAGGCCGCTTGGTAATTTCGCGGGCAGACTTCAAATCATAGGGATGCAGCTTTTTGGGCGTGACGTAGTAATCCGCATTCAGCGGCAGTTCCTTCGTTTGTCTTTCTCGCGCGTTCGCAGCCCGCCGTTCATGAATAATGTATGCCGCGCGCACCCCGGCGATCGCTATGGCCGCTGCCAGAACGATCTGAATTCTCTTTTTGGATTCCGGACTGATGTGCATGCGTTCGCCCAGGCGAATAGTGGACTGCAAAGGCCGTTGAAATAGGTTGCCCCGTTCTTGCGCCTTTGCGGGTGCGCCGTTCTTGCGTTCTTTGCAAGGGCGGGGCTTTTACGCACCCAGCACAAGAGGTGTTGCTTACACTCCCGAGGTCAACTCTTCCCAAACTTCCCGGCCGCGACTCTCGGCCACCTTCGCCAGTCGTGTACCGACACGCGAAACTAATCCCAGAAATTCCGTTCCACGATCCACGTAGTTAGGCAGCTCCTCGCGTATCTGTTCAAACTTCTCAGGATATTCCGAGGCCAGCACTGCCAGTCCAACTCCGGCCATCAGCACACCAGCTGGACGCCTGCCCTTCAGAAAAAGAATTGCAGACGTTCCCACCGAACCCGCCACCACCGCACGCTTCCAATTTTCCATGTAGTTCCCTCGCGAATAACGATTGTAAACCCAGTGAACATGGCGGTGCCTTATACTGCACCGGGCCGTTTCCTCGGGAGGAAAGATGGCAAAGTCCCGCGCTATGTTGCTCGCAGTTGCGATTATTGTGCTCATGCCGTTCGCCATCGCACAAAGCAAGCCGCGCGCGCGCGATTTAGGCGTCCCCTTCGACGGCACTCCCGGCCCGCTGAACGCCATCACCGATGTGAAGGGTGTCGAGGTCGGCCACACCACGCTGATTTCCGGCAACGGACCGTTGAAGGTCGGCATCGGCCCGGTGCGCACCGGTGTGACCGCGGTTGTGCCGCGCGGAAAAGATTCCAAAGATTCAGTCTTCGCCGGATGGTTCACCCTCAACGGCAATGGCGAGATGACCGGCACCACCTGGGTGGAAGAATCAGGGTTTTTGGAAGGCCCCGTCATGATCACCAATACCCACAGCGTCGGCGTGGTGCGCGATGCCGTGATTGCCTGGCGGGTAAAGCACGGGCCTCCCGATGAACAAGGCTACTGGTGGTCTCTCCCGGTTGTCGCCGAAACCTGGGACGGCTATTTAAACGACGTGAACGGTTTCCACGTCAAGCCTGAAGACGCCTTCCATGCACTCGACACCGCGCACGGCGGCGCGGTCGAAGAAGGAAACGTGGGCGGCGGCACCGGCATGATCTGCAACGAATTCAAAGGCGGCATCGGCACTTCGTCCCGCGTGATTGATTCCAAATACGGTGGCTACACCGTAGGCGTGCTGGTGCAGTGCAACTACGGACGCCGCAGCCAACTCCGCATCGCCGGCGTTCCCGTAGGTAAAGAAATTCCCGATCACACCGTCTGGAACGATGACGTAGGCTCAATCATCGTCGTGGTCGCGACCGACGCGCCGCTAATTCCCACTCAACTCAAACGTCTGGCCAAGCGCGTCTCTCTCGGCCTGGGCCGCGACGGCAGCTACTCCGGCGACGGTTCAGGAGACATCTTCATCGCCTTCTCAACGGCGAACCCCGGCGCCGCCGCACCAAAGGCACTCCACCAACTCACCATGCTGCCCAACGACCAGATCGATCCCATTTTCCTAGCGACCGTTCAGGCCACCGAAGAGGCCGTGATCAACGCCATGGTGGCCGCCGAAACCATGACCGGCGCAAACAACCGCACCGTGATCGCCTTACCCCACGACAAGCTTCGTGAAGTGTTGAAGAAATACAACCGCCTGGCAAAGTGACATTGTTCGCGCGGCATCCGAGGCGCGCGATTCTCATTGGCCTAGGACCTCGGAAACAATGGGCGCGCACAAGTGCATAAACTCTCCATCCCCGCGCATTGTCTTTCGGAGGTCAGGCCTTAATTCGAGAGCTTTCCGGGCTGAGCTTCTTGCCTATGCGTATTCGAGACTTGCGCAATAAGCGCGCGCTAGATCGAAGTATCCCCATGCGTAAGTGGGATCCAGCTCAACCGACTTCTGCAGTGCGGCGGCGGCCTCCGGAACGTGCCTCGCCTTTAACAAAGAATACCCCTTCAAGTTGAGAACGTAGGGGTTGTCGGGATCGAGCTGCAGGGCGCGATCATAGCTGCGTACCGCATCCTCGTACCGTCGCTCATGGTACAAATTCATGCCGTCGGTCACAAATCGTGCCGCCTCGCGGGCATTCGCCAGTTGCTTTGTGTACCGGTCCAAATTGAGCTGAGCGATTTTCAGGAGCTGGGTATCTGTTTCGATCTGATCGCGTAGGCGCTGTTCGGTCTCAAAAAGCGGCTTGATACGCGAACCCACTACGATCGCGGTACCAACCGCTAGAACCGCTAATCCGGCCTGTGCCCAGAGCACCAAGCGTAGCCAGGAAGGCGAGCTTTCTTCAGAGATGACTGTGGAGGAGTTCATGATCGCCTCTGTCCGCTTAGGGAAAGTCGGATAATCCAGAATAAAATCAGGGCGAGACCGAGAAGCCCAACTCCGGTTGCGCCATTAGAAACCTTGCCGAGTATTTCGGGAGTGATCCTCCCGTCGAGCACGCCAATCACGGTACCCAGAACCAACACTACCAGGCACAGGCAGCCCGTGCCACAGACCATGAGCTGCCGGACTTCCCGGGGCGTCCAGATGGGCATTCCAAATTACTCCCGGCGCACAACTGCGAGGTGAAGGTGCCTATTCTGATGCAGAGAGGCAAACTGGGCAAGCAGATTGTAAAAATGCGTTGCGGCACAAACTAACGTTGGTCACGGCGAATGCGCGAGAGTTCAGCCGCATCAAGTGTCTTCAGTGGGAAGACTGGGCCAAGTCTTAATGTCCCCCTATCATCCAAATCAATTTCCGGCGCCGTGAGATTGCGCTTTCCAATCTCAACCCCATTGGCATTCAGTTAGTTACATCCACCCAGCGGTACAGTACCTTTGGTACTTGGGCAGGCACTCCAGCACCGCCTATAATCGGCGTAACACCAACGCACACTTGCGTTTGACGAACCAAAAGCACAATGGACCCCCTTGTGGCATCGGTAATCTTCGTCCTGGGGCTGGTATTTGGCAGCTTCCTGAACGTGTGTGTCTATCGCATGCCACGCGATCTCTCGGTAGTTCATCCGCGATCCACCTGTCCGCACTGCCATCATTCGATTGCCTTCTATGACAATCTGCCCGTTCTGAGTTGGATCTTTCTGCGCGGCCGTTGCCGGTATTGCAAGGCACCCATCTCGTTGCGTTATGTGATTGTCGAGCTACTTACCGGCGCGTTATTTCTTGGCTGCTTTTGGCACTTCGGCCTCACCCTCGCGGCGTTGAAATATTGCGTTTTCGGATATCTGCTGCTTGGCCTGATCTTCACCGATGCTGAGACCAAACTGCTTCCTAACAAATTGACGCTGCCTGGACTTGCCATCGGACTCATGTTCAGCCTGTTGGTTCCCGTCAACGATTTGGTTTCGCAATTCCTGCCGGGAGTAGTTCCGCTGCCAGTGAGTTCTGATCTTTCCTGGCGGCTGCTTTCTCTGCTCGATGCCCTGCTCGGTGCCGCAGTAGGGGCTTCGTTCATCTACGGCGCGGGGGCGATCTACCTGCGCGCTCGCGGAATCGAAGGCATGGGTTTCGGCGACGTCAAGTTGATGGCAATGATTGGCGCCTTTCTCGGCGTCAAGCTCACAATCTTTACTCTGTTCACTGCGTCTCTGGCAGGATCGCTTTTTGGCTTGAGCACGATTTTTGTCGTTTGGTTAAAACGCACTCGCCGTTTCATGGCCCGGCAGCACGCCACCGCCGCGTCCGCCCGAAAGCGCGCCTGGCAATCGGCGAAAATTGGCTACCGCAATTACCAGATGCCCTTCGGCGTCTTTCTCGGCAGCATGGCAATGATCGCCTTCCTCTTTGGAAATCGCTGTCTGCACTGGTACTGGGGGTTGATGTGAAGCTCCTGGCCAATCCGCTGTTCCTCAAAATGGTGGTGCTATTTTTCGGGGCGGCGTTCGCCTTCCTCATGGGAATCTTCATGATGCGGCGCATGCATCACAGCTTGGTGTCGGAACAGGCATCGCTGCAAAAGTCCGCACCTTCGGCGGACAGCTTTCCCCTGCATACGTATCATGCCGTCATCCAGCAACTGAAACAGCAGAAGCACGAGTTGACCGCGCTACAGCAGACGGAACGTCGCCGCGCCAAAGCTAGCGAGAACATCAGCGTCGCGGTCCTCTCCAATCTGTCTGCGGGAGTGCTGTTCTTCGGTACCAATGGCTTGGTACGGCAAGCGAACCAGTCAGCGAAGAGCATCCTGGGCTTCGCCTCCCCGGTAGGAATGAATGCCGAGGAAATCTTCCGCGATACGCAGGCCCAGTCGGCTGCGGGACAGCGCCCACTGGCAGAGAGCATTCGATACGCGCTGCGCGATGGAACTCTTCTACGCCAGGTTAAGGCCGAATACGTTACCCCGGCAGGAGAGCATCGCGAGATTCAGGTGACGGTATCCCGCGTGACTGCGGCCGATGCCAGTTCGATCGGCGCCACCTGCCTGATCACCGACCAGACACAGATTGCGCAGATTCTCCGCCAGCAGGACATGCGCCGCGAAATGTCAGCCGAAATGGCGCTGGCCTTGAGAAATTCGCTGGTCACGATTTCCGGATACGCACAGCAGTTGGCACAAAACCGCGACCCCGAGGTGGCTCGGCAACTGGCGGCAGACATCGCCGCCGAATCTGCCCACCTGGATCGCACGATCGGTGGTTTCCTCGCCGGAGCAAGTGCGGCGACAACATAGGATTATTCGAAGTTGGCTTACAGCACATTGCGTATGCCGTCGCCAAGTTGACGGGATTCTGCAAAAACAAAGGATGGCAACTATGAAGCGCATTGCACAGATAGCATTGGCGGGAACGATTGGGATACTTCTGATGGTCACAGCAGCCGGCGCGCAGTCGCTCGGCGACTACGCCCGTGAAGTTCGCAAGGAGAAGCCCCAGAAACCACCCGCAGTCAAGCATTTCGACAACGACAACTTGCCCAAAGATGAGCACCTCAGCGTAGTCGGACAAGCTCCCCAACTCCCCGCTGCCGGCGCCCCCGATGCCGCGGCCAAGACGGACGACTCCACCCAGAGCACAGATCAGTCCAAGGCAGATCAGTCCAAACCCGACCAGAAAGCAGACGCTCAGCCCGGCAAGGATGAGGCTGCACAACGTCAGGCTGCCAATCAGGAGTGGAAAGAAAAGATCAATGCCCAGAAAAACCAGATCGACCTGCTGACACGCGAATTGGACGTCTTGCAGCGTGAGTACCGCATTCGCGCGGCCGCGTTCTACGCTGATGCCGGCAACCGGCTCCGCAACGCCGGCCCATGGGACAAACAGGACGCACAATACAAGCAGGACATCGATGCCAAGCAGAAGACACTCGATGCCGCCAAGCAAAAGCTGGACGACTTGCAGGAACAAGCTCGCAAGTCGGGAGTTCCGTCGTCAGTTCGCGAGTAGCCAGAGTAGCCTTCCGCAATAGCCATCCAAAAAGCCTCCAGCATTCCGCTGGAGGCTTTTCTACTGACTTGCTCTTACTGACTTGTTCTTGATGAGCGTGGCATGTCGCCGTTTGCGAGTCCCTGGCTACCGTGGTTGAACCTCAACCGGATTAGTTAAAAATACGGACCCCTTTGCCCGTTCCCCGACGACAAGCTTTTGTGCATGCTGGCAATAATGCGCGATGACAGCAGGCTTGGCCCAATCCAGATCCCAACCGTTATCAATGGCAGTGATGGTATACGAGCCAGGAACCACGCCTTTCAGGCTAAAGCTTCCATCTAGATCGCTCTGGTCTCTGCGAAAAAGTTCGCGATTTGACTCAGGATCTTTGGGCACCAAAACCACCATTGCTCCCGCAACGCTCTTGCCACCCTGTTTGGCAAATCCCTCTACGATTCCGATGCCCTCAACCAACCAGAGTGAGACAGTGAGAGACGAGGCTGCCGGAACGTTCAGCGCATGCCCTGAAGTTCGGCCGCTTTGAGATGCGATTCGAACTACGGAATACTCCTTATTCTGGAAACCTGCTAACACATCATATTTACCGGGACTCACATCCTGGAAATCAACTTCTCCTTTCGCATCCACTTGCGCCACAGCGACAATTCTCTTTTTGCTATTCCGCAAGAACACACGGAGTTCCGTCGGAATCGCTCCTCCGCTCCGCAATTGCACAGACGCTTTCACCTTGCTGGTCGGCTCGCCCGAAGACACGTCCAGTTCCTGACCTTGCTGGGTGACATCCATCTCGGCCGGCGCTTCCAATTGGCCGGTCGTTGCTCCCGGCATACGCACCGTGTACCGGCCCGGCGCCACTCCCGTCATCTCATACACGCCCGGGGAAACCATTTGTACGCCGTCGGTCTGTACGGATTCCATTCCATCGAATGCCGGCTTCTGAAGTACCGGCCAGGAAATCCCGCGGGTGGCGTCCTCTGGAACGTGAAAGATTAAGTGAAGCGCAGGAACTGGATTCAGGTGAACGTCAACTTCTAAATGATCTCCGCCTCTCACCGGTATAGGCATGGCTTCATCAGCCTCTGTAGCATCGCCGTAATAAGTACTCGGATAAGTAACGTCAAGAGATGGGTCCACATGTGAAGGTGAGGTCTCTGACCCAGATTGAGTAGACACTGGATGCACCGCATACCACGGTTTCGCGCTTACCGACAGGAAGTAGGTGCCGTCATTAAGCGGCATGACCTCATACGTGCCTTGATCATCGGTGGACCCGCGCCGAAATGGCCGGATAAGGCCGACCCCGGAGTAATGATCCTCGCGGTAAACCATAATGGCGGCATGGCGGACAGGATCTCCGAATTCATCCAGTACCCTGCCGCTGAGCACGGCGGCAGGCGCCAAACGCAGAACCAGGTTCTCAGTATCGAGACCGGTGCCCGTCACAATTGCGGTTGAAAACTGATCGTGCGCGTCGTAGGCGGCGGTGAGAAAGCCCCGCCTGGCTCCTTGCAGCGCGTACTTGCCCGCATTGACCTGAAACTCAAACCGGCCATCTTCGGAAGTTACAAACGACTGGATATTCTGGGGGTTCCTGGCATCAATGATAAGGACCCGAGCCCGCGCCAGCGGATGGCCTCCTGTCACACTCACGACTGTCCCGGCAATTCGAAACCTCCCATTCAACGCAGCCGTTTGTACGGCGCTGGAGTTTTGCGCGGCGCACAGCCCCGAAAGATTCAGTAGCGCCATACTTACGGCGAGAATGGCAAGTGAACGCAACTGTGAGAAGCTGGGCATTTAGTCGCTCGATGAAACCACCTGCAGGCGCAAGTGTTCTTTCTGGCCGGCAACCAAACGGACGATCTGCCCCTTTGCGTCATAGGCGCGCATCGCTTCGGGATTTCCGTACTCAAGATCAGTCTGCTGGCGCCTAAAAGCCAGCACGCGATAGACCCCCGGCGGCAATCTCAGCGAAGCGAACTTTCCCTCCGACGAGACACCCGCCTCGGTGAACTGTCCAGGACTGTCGGGCAACGGAACGCAATAAACATACGCAGTCGCATACGAAACTGAAGATACGGGGCCAGAGGGCGGCGCCGTGTCGCTCACTGTAGCATTCGCGCCTTCAATCGTGCCTTCAATCTCCGCGAAGTCGTCCCGCATCGTGACTTCAATCGGGGAGCTCGCGCCTCCAGCTCCCACCACCAGCGGCTCATGCTGCAAGTCAACTCCTCCGGATGTCACCGACGACGCATACCCGCGAGATGAAGTGATTCGCACCCAGTAGCGTCCAGGTTGCACATCCTCGATGACAAACGATTCGTCCTCAGGCCGTCTCGGGGGACGGAGGGAAAAACTTCTTTCCTGACCGAAATCATCTGTAGTCTCCAACGCCACATTGAGGTAGCGTCCTCGAAAGCCTCGGCTGGATCCACCTCCGCCATTGATCGTAAAGCCTGAGGTCTCAGTGGATGTGAATTCTTCCTTAACGTCCACCTTGATGGGGTGCCCGGCCACCATCGTCATGCGCGGTCCCTCAACAGCCGCCTCGTGAACCGTAACGTTCAACGATCCAGCGACAGCATTCGGTTCATAACCGGCAGCTTCCAGAGTGTAGGTTCCGTTCGGTAGTAAACCTTGGATTATCTGTTCTCGATCGTTGTATCCAAGGGCATAGCCAGGACCACGCCGTCCTTGAACAGAGACGATTACGTTCATGGGAGTGCCGGTTGAAACATTCGCGACCGCGACTTTCACCGGATAATATGGCTGCCTGACGAGCGAAAGATTGGCCTGAACTGTTTTACCTGCCCCCAACTGAATCGCACTGGCGGAAGCGAAGTCAGTTACGTTGGGATAATAGATTGGTGCGTACCCATACAATTGACCGCCTGGAATAAACGTCTGAGGATCACGATCCAGTAATTCATGGGTGAGCAGCTTATACGTCCCCGAAGCTAGCTCAGCAAAGCGAAAGTCCCCGTCTGACTTCGTCGAAGTTATCCCGCTGGATACCCAACGAGCCCGGCCGTTCTGCACTTGCCTGCGATAGATCTCGACCTCGATTTTGTCCGCAGGCTCGGAGCTGGGAAGAGCAACGTGGCCCACAATCATCGCCTCCGGCATGAGCGATATGGTGACCTCGTGTCCTGCCGGGACCCATTGCTGACTCTGCGGCTGGCTGTTCTGGTCGGTCAGGAACCCCGGCTTGCGAGCAGTCAACACATATAGACCACTGGGTACATTCAGTTCGCTTCGGGCGCTCGCGGGAGCCGCAGGGCTCGTACCCGTTGCACCTTTGTCGTTCGTGGCTCGCGGAAATGTGAACTCAAAACGGCCTTGACCGTCCGTCATGGTCGCAAATCGATTGTCTTGGGAGACTACTAATGCGTGCGCAATGGGCTCGTGGGTCAGACTGTTCACCACCGTGCCATGAATGCTATCCGGGTTTTCCGGTGGCGCGTCTTGTCCGAGTGCTTGCTTGCCACTCAGGCACGAAGAAGAAAGCAGAACAGCAAAGGCGAGTGCCTTGAGCAGCCGCTCTCTACCCGTGCCATGGCTAATCCAAAGCAGCACAGCCGGCGTCGAAGAATTCTTGCTGCGCTTCAAAGAAGCTACTCCAAGCTGGCTATAGCTTAACACTCGTTGAAAAAATGGCTGATTTATCGGGGTCAATTTAGCAGTCAGGAAACCGCGCTCTCATCCTCGATGCCGAAGCAAGTCTTCACAGTGCGCTCTACAGTGAGACGGCCTCTCAGCATCATGAGAGAATCTGTAAGCACGCTAGTGCTGCGAACGCATCATCTAAGATGAGCAGGTGGGAGAAATCAAATGAGCACGGCTGTCGATTACCGTCAGGTGTCGGCCAAATACTATGACGAGGCCTATGCGACTAAAGAAGACCTTCAGGACCTGGAGTTTTATGTTGATTTGGCCAAAGCCAATGGCGGGTCGGTGCTGGAACTGGCATGCGGTACAGGGCGCATTTTGCTGCCCATTGCCCGCCAAGGGATTTCCATTCACGGCGTAGACAATTCCTTGCCCATGCTCGATGTGCTTCAAGACAAGCTGCGGCAGGAGTTGAAAGACGTCCGCGAACTGGTTTCTACGTCGCACGGGGACATCAGGAGTTTCCGTTCAAACCGGGAGTATCCGCTGGTAATCATCCCATTTCGTCCTTTGCAGCACATGTATACGGTGGAGGACCAGGTCGCCGCGCTGCAGACTGCAGCTTTTCATCTTGAAGCTGGAGGGACCCTGGTCTTTGATGTCTTTTACCCCAGGTTCGACAGTCTCAGGTCGAAAGTCGGCGAAGAGTTTCTTGAACTCGAATGGACCCCGAAATCCGACCGCAGCAAAGTCATCCGGCGCTATCTCAGAAAAGAATCTGTGGACAAAATTAACCAGAACTTTACTGCAACTTTTATTTTTCGTACTTATCAGGGCGAAAAGCTCGTCCAGGAAGAAACTGAATCGCTGAGGATGTCTTACTACACCTACCCGCATCTGCGCGCACTCTTTCTGTTAACCGGGCTGGAAATTGTGGAAGAGTACGGTTCATTTGGGAGAACTCCGCTGGATAACGAAGCGCAGCAGATGATCTTTGTGCTGAAGAGAAGCAATTAGTTCTTATCCTTAGGCCTTGGTCTTGCCTCGAAGGAGAAACAATGCAGAAGCGCAAACTTGGAAATAGCAACTTAGAGGTCTCCGCTCTCGGACTCGGCTGCATGGGAATGAGCTTTGGCCTCGGTCCGCCTGCAGACAAGAAGGAAATGATTTCGCTGATCCGGTCAGCCGTCGAACGCGGCGTCACCTTCTTCGACACCGCTGAAGTGTACGGTCCTTTCACCAACGAAGAACTTGTCGGCGAAGCGCTTGCTCCATTCCGCGACCGGGTAGTCATAGCAACCAAGTTCGGCTTTGCTCCCAATCCCGACGACGGGGGCAAGTGGACTGCCCTCAATAGTCGGCCAGAACACATCAAGGAGGTTGCCGAAGGCTCGCTCAAGCGGCTCAAGACCGATGTCATCGATCTGTTTTATCAGCACCGTGTTGATCCGAACGTGCCGATCGAAGACGTAGCGGGAGCGGTGAAGAACCTCATCCAGCAAGGCAAGGTGAAGCATTTCGGACTTTCTGAACCAGGAGTGCAGACCATCCGTCGCGCACACCGAGTCCAGCCGGTCACGGCAGTTCAGAGCGAATACTCGCTGTGGTGGAGACGCCCTGAAGAAGAAATGTTGCCGGCCCTCGAAGAACTCGGAATCGGATTCGTTCCATTTAGCCCCCTTGGTAAGGGTTTTCTCACCGGCAAGATCACCGAGAATACGAAGTTCGATAGCACTGATTTCCGCAACATCGTCCCTCGCTTTACCCCAGAAGCTCGCAAAGCGAATCAGGCCTTGGTTGATTTGCTTACCAACATAGCAGAAAGAAAGAAGGCGACACCTGCTCAGATCGCGCTCGCTTGGCTGCTTGCGCAAAGGTCGTGGATCGTGCCAATCCCCGGGACGACGAAGCTTCATCGCCTGGAAGAGAACCTTGGAGCGCTTGCTGTCAAACTCACACCGGATGATCTCCGTGAAATCGATAGCGCCTCATCAAAGATCAAGGTGGAAGGGGCCAGGTATCCGGAAAGGCTGGAGCAAATGACCGGTCGCTGAGCTCCCCCACTAGCATAGGACCTTTAACGATGTCGAAGACATATCTGAATCCCAGCGCGCTCTTTCCAAGTCAGCAGTATGGTTTCTCTCAGGGAGTCGCCACGGTGGGAAAGACTACGGTATACGTGTCCGGTCAGGTGGGCTGGCACGCAGCGCAACAGATCACCGATCCCGCCGATTTGGGGACGCAGACCCGGCAGGCTTTAGAGAACCTCGAGATTGCCGTCAGGGCGGCTGGCGAGACCCGGACTGATATCGTATCCTTGCGCTTGTACGCGTGGGCGAACACATCCACAACGCCGCCCTATCGGTGCGCGAAGCATTACTCGGCTTCTTCCCACCAGACAATTTGCCGAGCAGCACCTGGATCGGGGTTTCCGCCCTGGCCAGCAAAGATTTTCCTGATCGAGATTGAAGCCGTGGCCGTTCTGGAATAAGAGCTGAGCCGCACAAATCCGGATTTCTCACATGTCATCGTGAAAGATTTACTAAGATTAGCGCAGCGTAGTGCGGAGGTGTCACATGCACTCAGTAGCTGTGATTCGCCAGCTCGGGCGGTATCCAGTCAAGTCGATGCGCGGCGAGTCCTTGGCCACCGCGACGCTGACTCTGCAGGGTGTACTGGCGGACCGGCGCTACGCGTTCGTCCAGACGGCCTCGCGCAGCTCCTTTCCCTGGCTCACTGCCCGGGAGCTACCGGAACTGCTTTGCTACCGCCCTTGCGTGGAGAAAGCCAGCCCGCAAGAAGTCGAGGTGACGGTCACCGCCCCTGGTGGGGAGAAGTTCCCCATTAAGAGCCACGAACTCCGCCAAGCACTCGAGGCGCGCTCGGGCCGAGAGCTTTTCTTGCTGTACGACTACCGTGGCTCGTACGATGTCGCGCCCGTCTCGCTCATCAGCCGCCAGACGATAACTCGAATCGCAGAGGAAAGCGCAACCGAGGAAGACGCTTGGCGCTTTCGCCCGAACCTGCTGGTCGATCTGGAAGACGGCGAAGCCTTCGATGAGTTGAACTGGGTGGGCCGGATTGTTCGCGTGGGAGACGCAGCGCGGATTGCCATCACGGAAGTCGACCAGCGTTGCATGATGATCACGCTCGATCCGGCGAGCGCAAAGCCCAGCCCCGCGGTTCTTCGCTGCGTTGCCCAGCAGCACAAACAGTGCGCGGGCGTCTATGCGACGGTTCTTACTCCCGGGGAAGTGCGGGTCGGGGACACAGTGTCGCTGGAGAGCTGAAGCTTCGGAGTTGGCCTGGGACAAGCGGTTGGAGATTCGCTCCGCGCCGCCATGTTGCTCCCGGATGGCCGGCAAGCCGGAAGTACACTAGGTGGGCACCGAGTGGATCAGTACGGGGAAGTCTTAGTGCTGTATCTGAGGCGCCCATTTCACGACAGGCAGTCGAATCGAGGTGGTCTGGAGGGGCGCTGCAAAAATGTTTTTCCAGTCTGCTGCGCCTTCACCGAACAAGACTTTGTACCCTTTGCTGGTTTCGGGTGACCAGTTTTTGCAATGAATGGATCGGATTCTTCCCGGATTCGCTCGAATCCATGCCACCGGATCCGAGCCTGCCTCCAGACATGTGCCAACATCTAGTTGCAGCATGACGGACGGCTTGGTGAGTTTCGCCAGTATCTCCATGGGGCGCTGGCCCCCGACGGGCGTGAACTCCAACTGATGATTGTGATAACCCGTCTTCAAACCAGCCGGCTCAAGATTTTCGGCGACGATGTTCAGTTGGTTGGCCACTGTCTTCCATTCGTCCAAACTGGATTTTTTACCCGCCGACGCCAGCACCACATATTTGCTTCCCAGGATCAGATTCAGATCGGCGGGTGCGCTGAATGTTTTGTGGGGGTCAAGTAGCCTTCGTCGTTATGGGTCGAAAAACACCGGATGCCGAGATCGTCCAAAAGTTTCTTGATCTGCTTGGTTTGGCTCTCCGTCCAATCGAAATATGGCGCATAGAATTCCACCCCTTCGTACCCCATTTGAGAGACCGCGCGCAGTGTACCTTCGGGATCTTTTTTCAGCTCCTCGCGCACCGAGTACAGCTCGATGCCAACCGGAACCGATGCTGTCGATGCCCGGGCGCCCAGCGCCCAGGGAACCATTGCTGACAAAGCCAGAAACGAACGTCGAGACAGAAGAGTAGCTGGCACGCGAGAATCCTCCTTGAGAACCCAACCCATTGTCTTGGATTTTGAGGAGTTGAGTGAAAGGGCGCTGTCTTAAACCCGGGGCGGTTAGGCGTCGAGAACACTCTCGGAGTCGAGTGCTTGGGTGCTGCGCTGCTTGCGAAGTTCGCTAAGAAACGCCTCGGTTGGCACGGTAGCCTTGCGATTGAAAAGATCCAGCAAAGGATCTTCCATCTCTTCCATAGAGGCCGCGACCGCGCTGTTCTCCGCAGCATTTGTTTCCAAGCCTTCCGGTTCAACCAGGAGATCTGGAAGCGCTCCGCTATTAGTCATGAGGGTGTGAAGAAATTTTTCCACGTGTTCGCGTTGATCCGCGGTCCTGCGCGTGAATTCCACTCCCATGCCTGTGTCAGGGTGCATTACGCGTACGATTCCGTCGACCCGCGCTTCGAGATCACCCACTCGCATCGAAAGCACTACATGGGTCCGGACGGGGAATGGCGAGTTCAATTCCAAATAACAGCCGCCCAGGCTCAAGTCAGTCAGCCGGCAACTTACGGGCGGATCGTCCTGTTCGCTGGCGGGCGCGTTCTGATTCATCCACGTGCCGAGTTGCTGCCGCGCTTCGGACGACAGCTCAAGAAAACGGATGCCAGTATGTCCCCCCGCTGTCTGCCACGCAATCTCACCCGTAAGTTCGAGAGCTTTGCTGGAGCCGGGCAGTGTGAAGCTGAGGCGTAGGGATCCCGTTTCCTTGGGGCCCCGGGAGAACTGTACCGCCATTCCTCCGTCGCTCAAGTCGGTGGTGATGGCGCGCTGACCAGTAGCAGTGAAAAGCACGGGAATCTGGACGGGAATTCTCGAATTGCGGCGGCGCTCGCGCTTCATAAGCGCGCGCGCTGCGCGAAAGCTGGATTTAGACCGTTCCGTAGAAATTGGTTTGTAGAGAACGAAGTGGGCGCCCATCTCGAATGCGCCACGTAAACCAGTCTGGCCATCTACTATGGCCACCGCGATAGCCCGCTTGTTGCACGGCGCGGTGCGGACGCTTTTAAAAACTTGCACCGCCGCATCTTCGTCGGCGCAGTCCACGATGACCGCTTCAAATCTCTGCCGCGTCAGCCGCTGGAGAGCAGCATCTGCGTGGGTACAGTGTTCGACGCCAATCTCGAGGTCGCTGAGCACACGCCGCAGCACGCGTACGATTTTTTCGTCGGAACACAGAACCAGCGACCGCAAATCCATATCGCCTTTAACCCCTTACGTACGCAGCCCACATCCCTTGCGTTAGCCCCGATCCCCCACCGATTCCCTGTCGTCGTCATCTCCATCCAGCAGGTGAGCCACGTTGCGAAGCTCCTCTGCCGCCGTCTGCAGAGCTTCAATCTGTTTTCCCAAATGGGCTTGCTGGGCCTGTTTCTTGCGGAGAACTTCGTAGATGTCTTTCACGAGTTGCCTCCTCTTGGCAATGTACGAAGCAGGACAAACCCGGTCAATGGAACTAGCGTCCCAGCTGGTTACGGCAGTAACTTGCTGCTGCCCCGAACGGCACCTAACATCGCCTCTATCTGAAAAGAAATGAACTGTTTGTGGGGCATCGGCAATTGCCGAGGCCAGTGAACCGGAGTAGCAGTATGCATTTGGGTTCGGTGCAACCAGGAGAGGCCGCGGCGCGCGTGCCGCTAACTAACGCCTCCTTCGTGGGACGCCTCAAATCCAGCACTTTGCGCGCCCTCACCGAAGTTAACCGCGAACTCTGGCTCCTGCTGTCCCTCTTCCTCCTGGCCGCGCTCTTGAATTCTCTTCTCGATGCCCACCGCATGTTGCTGGGCCTCTACACTCTGCCCACCCTGTTCTCCGCTTATGTCTACGGACGCCGCCACGCCACCCTCACCGCTCTCGGCAGCGTGCTGCTGGTAGTCCTCGTCACTTATTACAATCCTGTACTTTTTTCGCACCGTGCCAGTTCCCTGCCGGTTGCGGACAAATGGTTCGACATCGCCGCCTGGGGTGGAATCCTGCTCATCAACGCCTACGCCATGGGCACGTTGTACGAGCACAAAGCCCGCAGTCTTGCGGAACTGCGTAACACCTATCACGGCATCCTCATGATTCTCAGCCATTTCATTTCCAAGGATAAATACACCCAGAACCATTCCTACCGCGTCTCGATATACGCCAGCACGATCGCCTCTGAAATGGGCTTGCCGATAGAACGAATCGAAGAGGTCCGCGCCGCTGCCCTGCTCCACGATCTCGGTAAGCTGGACGTCAGCCGCCAGATTCTTCACAAAGCCGCTCGCCTCACCACCGACGAGTACAGCGCCATGCAAAAGCATGTCGACATCGGCGTCCAAATGCTGCAACCAGTTGGCGGTCCGCTGGCCCGCGTGATCCCCATCATCCTCGCCCATCACGATAAATTCGACGGTTCCGGCTACCACCCCACTCAGGGCGAAGACATTCCCCTGGAAGCCCGTATCCTCTCCGTCGCTGACGTCTTCGACTCACTCACCAGCGATCGCCCCTATCGCAAGGCCATGTCGCCCTTCGACGCCAAGGAAACCATCCTTAAAGGATCAGGCGTGGACTTCGATCCCCAGGTGGTCGAGGCCTTCGCCGTCTGCTTCCGCCAAAGCCAGATGGAGATCCCCGAAGTGATGGTTTAACTATTAGGGTTAACTGTCAGCTCGAACCAGCAACCCTCCGCTTTAGTCCTTTATTTTCTGTCATAATTTCAATCCCAGTACCCTATCCGGCACCTTCCGTGCCAACTACCCCATTGACTTTTTCGCAAAACTGCCCTAGAATCACCAGCTTCCGTATACCCTGTTTTTATCTGTTGGGTCTCTGTTTTCTACCGGACATTGAGTTTTACTGTGAATCCCCAGCGCGCTGGGGTGAATCTAAACTGTCTGTAGGACGGGATAAGGCATTCATTATCAGTATTAAGAGGACGTGATCATGGCCAAACGACGCGGCAATCCGAACTGGGGCAAGCCCGAACCAATTGGGCCCATTACCCCGACAGTCACCGAATTCGAGCAGGTAGTGCGCGAATATAAGCTCTCCCCCGACCAGTACTTGCGCTCCACGCGGTTGCGCGAGTGGGCGCGCCGCAACAAGAACTCCAAGTACATTCCCGAGCCCCTTTTGGAAGCTTGGGGATTCGAAATTGAATCCACGCTCTAAGAGACACTGCCGAAACACGCTACGGCCGCCTGATCGCGGCCCTTTTGCTTTTTGCGTCTCTTCTTACCGTTCGCCCGCCAACTACCCTTCGCCCTCCAACCCTCATCCAAGAGCCGGCATGATGATGCATGATCTTGCATCTGGCAACTTCAACACCATCATGGAACACGACTCGGAATAACTTTCACCATTCCTATGCTCGCAACCATGAAGCTCCCGGCGCACGAACTGCTGGCCTTACTGGTCGCCACCAGCTTCGCTGCCGGACTGAACCTCTACGCCACCGTCGCCACCCTCGGCCTGCTCTCCCGCGCCGGCGTGTTACCGCTTCCCCCCGCCCTCCAATTGCTGGACAACTGGTACGTCATCGCCATCAGCGCCGCACTCTTCCTCATCGAATTTTTCGCCGACAAGGTCCCCGCCTTCGACCTGATCTGGAACGCGCTGCATACATTCATCCGAGTCCCAATTGCCGGATTGCTCGCCTATCGCGCCACCGCGCAGCTTTCTCCCACCCAGCAAATCCTCGCCGCCGTCCTCGGATCAGCCATCGCCCTCGCCGCCCACGGCGGCAAGACCGCAGCCCGTGCCGCAGTCACGCCGTCGCCCGAACCACTCTCCAATATCACGCTCAGCCTCGGCGAGGACGCGCTAGCCATCTCCCTCACCTGGTTCGCCACCAAACACCCCTACATCGCCGCCGCCATCGTCCTGTGGCTGATAGTCGTGATCATCACCTTAATCCGCTGGGTCGTACGCTCCCTGCGCGCCCTATTCCGCGGCGCCGAACATGAAATCGCCAAACCGTAAAAACGCGCGTCTCACTTATTGTCATTCGAAAGCCGCAGGCCGCTCTGCTCGTGTGGGGCGGACACTCTTGTCCGCCGCCATTGATCTTAATTTTTGACGAGGCAGCGGGCACCGCGGACGACGAAGAACTCGACGCCGAAGAAGATGATCACGAGGAGCAAGTGGCTCAGGCCGACGCCGAGGACGCCAACGCTTGAGCTGCACCCTTTTTGCTACAATCGCCTCAAGATGACGCCGCCATCGCCATTCACCGACGTCCCCACCGCGATCGAGGAGATTCGCGCCGGCCGCATGATCGTCGTCGTGGACGATGAAGACCGCGAGAACGAAGGCGATCTAACTCTTGCCGCAGAAAAGGTTACGCCTGAAACCATTAACTTCATGGCGAAGTATGGACGCGGCCTGATCTGCCTCGCCATGACCGACGACCGCCTGGAGCATCTGCGCATCGGGCCGATGACGGCGGAGAATACTTCGCAATATGGCACCGCCTTTTGCGAAGCCATTGACGCCCGCGAGGGCGTGACCACCGGCATCTCGGCTTACGATCGCGCCCGCACTATTAAAGTCGCCATCGATCCCGCCACCCGGCCCGCGGACCTCGCGCGCCCCGGCCACGTCTTTCCGCTGCGAGCCCGCAAAGGTGGCGTGCTGGTGCGCGCTGGACAGACCGAAGCGTCCGTTGATCTCGCGCGCCTGGCTGGCCTCATCCCCGCCGGGGTGATCTGCGAAATCATGAAAGACGATGGGACCATGGCGCGCGTCCCTGACCTGATCGAGTTCTGCAAGCTTCACAATTTCAAGATGCTCACCGTCGCCGCGCTCATTCGCTATCGCATGGCGCACGAACGCTACGTCCACCGCGTCGGCGAAGCTCTGGTGGACACGCCCCACGGCGAATTCCGCCTGATCGCCTACGAAAGCGAAGTGGACGGCGGCGAGTCCCACGTGGCGCTAGTCCGGGGAGATATTGGGAGCGAGGTCGGCAGGGATCGCCGTGACGAACGCGGGGGTGACGCTCAGAACAAAGTCGAGACAAGCGACGAGCCCGTACTGGTGCGCATGCACGCTCATTGCCTGCTGGGAGACGTCTTCGGAGCGACGACTTGCGATTGCCGCGCTACCGTCGAAGGCTCCATGAAAGCCATCGCCCGCGCCGGCCGTGGCGCCCTGATCTACCTGCATCAGACATCCAAAGGATTTTCCGTAGAACGCGTGGGAGATCGAACCGCACTGGCCTTCCATCGCGACAAGCGCCAGCCATCTCTGCCTGAGAGCGAGCGAAAAATTCAGCGCGAAATCGGCATCGGGGCCCAGATCCTCTCCGACCTGAACCTGCGTCGTATCCGTCTGCTGACCAACCACCCACGAAAAGTCGCAGCCCTGGAAGGATTCGGCATCGAGATCGTCGAACAGGTGCCGGTACCACTGGAAAAAATGAAACCAGAAAAAGTTTAGAGAGTTACTTGCGCTCAAGAATTGTTAAAGCAGAACTTGAAAGAAGAAAGAATCCAGAAGAAGAAAAGAAGAGAACGCTGGCAGAAAGATTTGTAAAGACGCAGCTGGCAACGACTGGATTGGCGCTGAATCCGCCAAAAATTTACGATCCGATCAAAACGGCTTGCGCACGACGACTTCGCTTTCGTGAATAAAAAATTGCGTCGAACACTTGTCCGATCCGCAAATCACAGGCAGCAATCCAGCAACCTGTTTGCGCGTAATTAAACCCAAAGTTCCGCACGCAGGACACGACAACACAGCCCAATAAGGATCGTCCTTCTCGCCGACTTCGCCCGCGTTTTCCAGCACGAACACAGTTCCTGGAACCATCTGCTCGGGAAGCCACTCACTCACGATGTTCAGTTCTCCAATCATCTTGCCTCCGAACGTTCCTGTTTATGAAGCCGTTCGTTCCTGCCCTGACGTCCGACCAACGCTCGAATCCGACGCGCTGCACTTTCTCCCGTTGCGAATATCCGCTCGCATTTGCCGAACCGCATCACTGAGACAGATCGCCAGCATCGGCTGTCGCGCATTCTTCAGGATGTCCACAATCTGCCGCGCCGAAGTTTCCAGATACAGATTCGTCCCATCGGTGAGCAAGTGATAATCGGACGCAGCGCTCACCGTCTCCGCCAGCCGCTTGCCGAACTCCCGCTGCAGGAAACGCACCACCTTGCGCACACGCTGCAGAGGAAATCCGCGGCGACGCAGCTCGCAAATCACCGCGACCTCCACCAAATCATCCATGGAATAGAGACGACGATGTCCTTCGCGGGCGGGAACCACGATGCGGCGTTCGTCCCACCACTGCAACTGACGAGGAGTGATTCCGGTTAAGGCGACTACTTCTCGCGATGTAAAGCGCTTTTGCATTTTGCCTGAAAAACGTTTAAAACACAAAATGGCAAGAATGTTTGAAACATTTTAGGCGCGCCGCGTGCATTGTCAAGAAAAGATTTTTGGCAAGAGGGTGACTTGCGGAGTTCCCGGCGGGGGTCCGAGGTCTCAGCATTGACTGGCGCTAGGAGGTTTGTCCTCCGCCCACGAAGTGGACGATCTCCAGGTGGTCGCCGTCGGAAAGCTGGGTTTGTGGCCACTGCTCGCGCGGGATGATGTTGTGGTTAAGTTCGATGGCGACTCGATCGGATTTCATTCCCATGTTTTCGATGAGCGCGGAGAGGGACAAGGGCGCGTCAAAATTGCGGGTTTCACCATTGATTTCGATTTTCACTGCAGCTCTCACTCGAGCTTACGCAGGCGGAACTTGCGGGTGGCGGTGCGTCCGGCGTAGTTGGCCTGGACCAGCACGGAGGAATCTGGCAGGGCGGTTTCTTCGGACTCGATTTTTACTTCGGCGTGGCCGCCAGCGTCGGTCATCGCCTGAGTGTAAAACGGTGCGGCGTCGGGCCGTGCAAATCGAAAGGTGAGGCGCGCGCCCTCGACGGCTGAGCCTCCGTCGGTTACGCGCAGGCGCATAATGAGGTTGCGATCGGCGTGCACCGAACCGGCGTTGAGCCATTGCAGGTCGAGTTCTTTGACGCCGGCGAGGGTTTCGGGCGTATCGCGCTTATCCAGAATGCTGTGTACACGGCCGTCGCGGATGGAGTCCAGCACCAGGCGGTGCTGATCGCGCAGGATCTGCTCCTTCATCTGATCGGTGAATCCGCCGTGGGATAGTTTTTCGGCGTAGGATGTGGCGCGCTTCCCTACGCAGCGGCCGCGGACGAAAACCTGGGTTTGCAGTATCAGCTCATTCTCGCGAGCCTCGCTTTGCACGTGGTAAACCGTTTCGCCGTGTTTTACGTCAGTATTAAAACCAAAAATCATGAGAACTCGATTCACATCCTCGAGAAAAAATCTTTTCCCAGACTAAACCATCTAATTAAACCAGCATAGACGACTGCGTCGCTTGACACTACCGAATACCAAATCTAATCTAGAACGTTTAGGCACTGCTTGGCGCGAATTATATATAGCTCCCCTATGCCGGACAATTACTTCGCCCGCTACCTGCCCTTATTGATTCACTTCCTGCTGGCGTGCGTCGTGGCGAGCGCCCTGGTGGTGCTGTCTCAGATTATCGGATACCGCAAGCCGACGAGGGCCAAACTTTCTCCTTATGAATGCGGCATGATTCCGGTGGGAGATGCCCGCCAGCGCTTCTCGGTCAAATTCTATCTGGTAGCTATGTTGTTCATCCTGTTCGATGTTGAGGCAGTTTTCCTCTATCCCTGGGCGGTGGTACTGCGGCGGCTCAAAATGTTCGGATTCTGGGAGATGTTGGTATATATCGGCATCGTTCTGGTGGGCTTCTTTTACATCTGGAAAAAGGGAGCTTTGGACTGGAATGAACCCGCCGCGGGTCGAGGCGGGATGTAATGCCCCTTTCCCCAGCCATTACCGATTTGGAAGAGCTGAAAGATCACCCTGCCCTGGCGCTGCTGTTGGCTTGGAATGCTGCCGCCGTGGAATCTGCAAAATACGATCGGGACGAGATCACTATTTACGTGGAGCGGTCGTCGATTCGTGATGCTTGCGTTTTGCTGCGAGACGACCGCAAATGTCTGTTTAACTTTCTTGCGGATGTTACTTGCGTGGATTGGCATCCCTCGGAGCCGCGCTTTGAAGTCATTTATCACCTGCTGTCGATTCCGCAAAAAGAACGGGTGCGACTTAAAGTTCGACTTGAGGGTTCCAGCCCGGTGATCGAAACGGTTACATCGGTGTGGCCGGCAGCGAATTTTTTCGAGCGCGAAGTTTTTGACCTCTTTGGTGTGCGCTTCACGGGTCATCCCTATTTGCGGCGCCTGTTGATGCCGGAGGATTGGGAGGGTAACCCCATGCGCAAGGACTATCCGGTAGAGGGTTATCGCTAGCATGTCGCACCTAACCGCCACACCCGTGATCGAGCCCGGTCAGGATCGCACCATGATCCTGAACATGGGACCGCACCATCCGTCAACCCACGGCGTGCTGCGACTCATCCTGGAAATTGATGGCGAGACCATTGTGCGGATCATGCCTGATATCGGCTACCTGCATACTGGAATTGAGAAGACCTGCGAAGCCAAGTTCTACCAGCAAGTGGTGCCGCTGACTGATCGCATCGACTATCTCTGCCCGCTTACCAATAACCTGTGCTACGTGCTGGCGGTGGAAAAACTTTTGGGACTGGAAATACCCCCGAAAGCGCAGTGGATGCGGGTGATGCTCAACGAACTTACTCGCATTAACTCGCACCTGGTGTGGCTGGGAACGCACGCTCTGGACATCGGGGCTATGTCGGTTTTCCTTTATTGTTTCCGGGAGCGCGAGGACATTCTGCGGCTGTTCGAGATGGTGAGCGGGCAGCGTATGATGACGTCCTATTTCCGTATTGGCGGATTGGCGCTGGAGCCGCCGCTGGGATTCTTCGAGCGGGTACGCCAATTTGCCAACCGCTTTCCGGAAAAAGTGGATGAGTACGAAAACCTGCTGACCGGAAATCCGATTTGGGGGATGCGTACCAAGGGAGTCGCCCGCATCACTGCCGCAGATGCGATTGCGCTAGGCGCGAGCGGTCCGACCCTGCGGGGTAGCGGCGTGGACTTCGATTTACGCCGCGATATGCCTTATTCCGGCTATGAGAATTTCAAGTTCAATGTGCCGGTGTTGCAGGACGGCGATGTGTTTGCGCGGTATCTCTGCCGGGTGCGAGAGATGCGGGAGTCGATCGCCATGGTGCAACAGGCGTTGAATGGGATGCCGGAGGGTCCGATCAAAGCCGACGCGCCCAAAGTTATCTTGCCGGACCGCGAAAAGATGAAGACTGAGATGGAAGCTCTCATCTATCACTTTAAGATCATTACCGAGGGCTTCAGCGTGCCCGCCGGCGAGGTGTACCAAGCGGTGGAGTCACCGCGCGGCGAAATGGGTTACTACGTGGTCAGCGACGGGACTGCTAAGCCATACCGAGTGCACATGCGGGCGGCATGCCTCGCCAATCTCCAATTGTTGCCACAGATGTGTGAAGGGAGACTGCTTGCGGACGTAGTGGCGGCGATTGGGAGCATTGATATTGTGCTGGGGGAGATCGACCGGTAGCAGAATTTGTAATTGAGTAATTTGTAATTTTGTGCCAACGCCTGAAGAGTTGCGAGATCGCACAAAGGCATTTGCGCTGCGGGTGATTCGGTTATACCGGGCATTACCGGCGGCGGCGGAGGCCCAGATTATCGGCAAACAGCTGCTTCGGTTGCGGCGAATTGCCGGGCCGCTTGCCGTGCCAGATCTCGGGCCGAATTTGCTGCGAGGTTAGGCATCGTTGTGGAAGAAGCCGATGAAACTATGCTTTGGCTGGAGCTGCTCGCTGATTCCGGCGTCGTCCGTAACGAGCGACTTAGGCCACTGCAAACGGAGGCACGAGAACTGACAGCTTTGTTCACAGCCTCCCAACATACAACTCGCGGGCGCCGCTGAAGATTGGTTGCTGGCAAATTGCAAATTACAAATTAGTCAATTACCCGATTTTGGTTAACAATGCGCTTTTCTGACGAATTCGAAGGCCGCTTTTCGGAGATGCTTAGTCATTATCCGACGAAGCGATCCGTGCTGGTGCCTACGCTTCTTTATGCGCAGGATGAAGTCGGTTACCTGAGCGATGAAGTGATCGCTGAATTGGCGACGCGTCTTGACCTCACTGAGCTCGAGGTACGCAATGTAATCAGCTACTACTCCATGCTGACTACGAAGGCGCGTGGCAAGTACAACGTGCAGGTGTGCACCAATATTTCCTGCATGTTGCGCGGCGCGGAAGAAATTTTTGAGCACTGCAAGAAGAGGTTGGGCGTCGGTCCCCACGGCACTACTCCCGACAACCTGTTTTCGCTCGAAGAAGTTGAATGTATTGGCGCATGCAGTTGGGCCCCAGCGGTGCAGGTGAACTATGACTTTCATGAGAACCTGACGGTGGACAAGATGGACCAACTCTTTGACGAGTGCAAGAAAGAAGGGACGCAGTTACGCAATTTGTAATTGAGTAATTTGTAATTGGCAATTTAAAGACAATACGGCACAACTTCAGAATTTTGTTTCACAGCCGTTGGCCGATTTTCTATTACAAATCATCTGATTACGAATCGTCGGCGTTTTTAAAATTACTAAATTACAAATTACCCAATTACCAATGCACTTGGTTTCCCATCCCGATGAAGTGAAGGTCGTCTCCAAGCGCTTTGGCAAGGGGGCGACTGATCTTGATCGCTATCTTGCGCTCGACGGTTACAAGGCCGTCCAGAAGGCGTTGGGGATGCAGCCGGATGGCATCATCAATGAGGTCAAGAACTCAGGCTTGCGTGGGCGCGGGGGCGCGGGGTTCAATACCGGTTTGAAGTGGTCGTTCGTGCCCAAGCAATCGGCGAAACCGAAATACATTCTCTGCAATGGCGACGAAAGCGAGCCGGGCACTTGTAAAGATCGTCTGATCTTTGAGCATGACCCGCATGCCGTAATCGAGGGTGTCGTAATCGCCGGACTCGCCGTCGGCTCACATACCGGCTACATCTATATTCGCGGAGAGTACCGCTATCTTTCGAACCTCATGCAGAAGGCGATCAAGGATGCCTATGCACGCGGCCTTCTCGGCAAGAACATTTTCGGCAGCGGCTACGATTTTGACGTGTACTGGCACGGCGGCGCGGGCGCGTACGAAGTTGGGGAAGAGTCCGCGCTGATGGAATCGCTGGAAGGAAAGCGCGGCATACCGCGCATCCGCCCTCCCTTCCCTGCTGTCGTGGGACTGTGGGGCGGGCCGACCGTCATCAATAATGCTGAAACCCTGGCGAGTGTACCGCACATCATCCTGGGCGGAGCGGAATGGTATTCCAACCTGGGTACTCCAAAGAATGGCGGGACGCGGCTGTTTTGCCTGAGCGGTCATCTGAATCGCCCGGGCGTTTATGAACTGCCCATGGGATACAACCTAAAGAAGATGATTTATGAAGTCGGCGGCGGAATTCCCAATAGGAAGAAATTGAAGGCCGTCGTCCCCGGCGGGTCTTCTACCCCAGTGCTGACCGCGGATGAGATTGATGCCCCCATGGATTTTGATTCACTGATGAAGGCTGGATCGATGCTGGGCTCAGGCGGAGTCGTGGTGCTCGATGAGACGACCTGCATTGTGAAATTCGCTTTGCGGACGATGAAGTTTTACCGCCATGAAAGCTGCGGCTGGTGTATTCCGTGTCGTGAAGGCACGGACTGGCTGGAAAAAACCTTGATTCGCTTACACGCCGGGGGAGGATTGAAGAAGGACATCGACAACATTCTGTACTTGTCCGAGAACATGCTGGGCCGAACGTTTTGTCCTCTGGGCGACGCGGCCGCCATGCCGACGATCGCGTTCGTAAAGAAATTTCGCAAAGAGTTTGAGGACCATCTCGAAGCGAGGCCGTGCGCGTTTGAGGCAGCGGGGAGTGTGGAGCGGTTGCCGGTGATGGCGTAGGAAGAATTGGTAATTTAGTAATTTAGTAATTTGTAATTTAAAGGCGACGGGCGTCGGGCAAGATTGCATCGTTGCTGACAATTACTCAATTACTCAATTCCTAAATTACTAAATGCCTTATGGCTGACGTGAATATCACAGTGGATGGTAAGAAGGTCACGGCGCCTGCTGGGACGCTGCTGATCGAGGCTTGCAAGAGTGTCGGCATCGAGGTGCCTTCGTTCTGCTACTACCCGAACCTATCGCTACAGGGCGCCTGCCGCATGTGTCTGGTCAAAGTCGAAAAGATGCCAAAGTTGCAGACCGCCTGTACCACGGTCATCAGCGAGGGCATGATTGCGATCACTAACAACGATGAAGTGCGGCAGGCGCGCAAGTCAATGGTTGAATTGCTGCTCGGCAATCACCCGCTCGATTGTCCGGTATGCGACGCGGGTGGCGAATGCGAACTGCAAGATATGACGTTTTCTTATGGCGCGGCGGAATCCAAATTCATGGAAGCCAAGAACCATAAGGACGAGCAACAGTGGTCGCCGGTGGTGTATTTCGACCGGCCACGCTGCATCTTGTGCTATCGCTGTGTGCGTGTCTGCGGAGAAGCCATGGACGTGTGGGCCCTGGGAGTACAGAATCGCGGGGTGGTGTCGGTCATTGCGCCTAATAAAGAAGATCATCTGGAGTGCGAAGAATGCGGGATGTGCATTGACATCTGTCCGGTGGGAGCGCTGACATCGGGGGCATACCGCTATAAGACGCGTCCCTGGGAGATGAACCACGTGGGCACTATCTGTACGCATTGCGGTGATGGCTGCAAAACCACGCTGGGCGTGCGCCGCAGCGACAGTGGCATGCAGATCGTTCGCGGCGACAATCGTGACAAGAGCGGCATCAATGGGGATTTTTTGTGTATTAAAGGACGCTATGCATTCGATTTTGCCGATGACCCGCAGCGTGTCACGACGCCCCTGATTCGCAGGGACGGGCAACTGGCGCCGTCCACTTGGGAAGAAGCTTTCGAATTGATCGGAAAACGTTTTGCGGAAATCCGCGACAAAGAAGGCGGTCGGGCAATTGGGGTTGTCGGGTCGAACCGGACAACCAATGAAGAGAACTATCTGCTTTCGAAATTTGCGCGAGTGGTGCTGAAGACAAATAGTATCGACCACCGTCGCACGGCGGATTTTCCAGCATTCGCGGCGGCCATGGTGGGAAAACCGCACGCCGCTGCGACCATGCGGGATGTTTTCAATGCGCCGGCAATTCTTGTCATTGGCAATAATCCTACCGAGCAGCATCCATTGTTGGCCTGGCAGATCCGCAACAATGTCCGTCTGCACCGGGCGCGGTTGTACGTGATCAATTCTCGACCGATCAAGCTGCGTCGTCAGGCCACAAGCTTTACCGAAATTCCACAAGGCACAGAGGGCCAGGCCGCTGCGTTTCTTGGAGGGGATGATTCGGCGGCAGAGGCGCTTGGCAGCGGGAGTCGCGAGATGTGGGTGGGGCTGCGCGACAAGCTGCGCGGCGAGGGGAAGCTGATTATCATTTTCGATTCAGCGATTCGCGGTAAGGATATTTCCGCATTGGTGAAATTCGGATCGGCAGTTTCGGGAGCAAAGTTTGTGTGTCTGGGGGATTATTCGAACTCGCGCGGTGCGGCCGACATGGGGTTGTATCCGGATTTCTTACCTGGGTACCGTCCGATCGCAGACGCAAGCACGTTTAAGGACGAATGGGGAGACATGCCGACGGCACCGGGATTGAATGTTTCACAAATGGCGGAGGCGGCGGCAGCAGGCACGTTGAAAGGATTTTACGTGGTTGGTTCGAATCCTGTCGGAGGCCTGGGGCTTGATCCTTTCGCGTTCTCAAATACTTTTGTCGTAGTGCAGGACATGTTTCTCACCGAGACCGCACAGATGGCTGATGTGGTTCTTCCGTCGGCGAATGCTTACGAAAAAGCGGGGACGTTTACCAATACCTGTGGCGACATTCAACTGGTGAAGAAGGCGGGGGAAGTAAGTGACGTCAAGAGTGATTTCGAGATGATTGTGCGCATTGCTGACGCGACGGGGTTCGAGGTTCGCAAACTCGTTCCTTTCGGCGGCCGCGGTACGAGCGCCGATATGGGGCAATCGCGTGGGGCGCAATCCGGCGAGGCTGATCGTCATGTGGTCTGGCTGGAAGCACATGGTCTGGAACCGAAGATGAGCCCGTTTGATCCGATGGCGATTCTTGATGAAATTCAACGGCTAGTGCCGGGATATGACGTGTCGCGAATGAATTTGCTGGCGGGGAATGATCAGCACACGACCACGGTGGGGACGGGACAGGGTGGAGTGCAGGACGCGAAACTCATCGCGCCCGCCAACGATAATTTATTCACGTCGGGAACGTTGGGGCGCTACTCCCGTGCGTTGAACTCAGTAATCGAAAACCGGAATCCGGAACCGGCGGAGGAAGTAGCGGCCGACTGAACGGCTTTTTTGCAATCACGTTTGTGTCGCGAGAGCGGCGCACCGGTCATCAACTGGTCTTGAGAAAGCGAAACTGAGGTCACGCATTGCAGAGCGTCGAAAGCTTTGTTGTCGTCTCCCTGATCAAGTCGGTGATCGCTGTGTTTGTGCTGCTCACGGCAGTGGCCTACAGCGTGTGGTTGGAGCGCAAGGTGGTGGGCCACATTCAGAACCGGTGGGGACCCACGCGGGTCGGGCCATTTGGCTTGCTACAGCCACTGGCAGATGGCATCAAGTTTTTGTTCAAAGAAGACATAACGCCACCTCACGTGTACAAAACGCTGTACATTGCGGCGCCTATGCTGAGCGTGATCTTCGCGCTGACTTCGATTTCGGTGATCCCGATTGGCAATTGGGTCACTATCGCGGGGGTGCATACACCGCTGCAGATTACGGACGTCAACATTGCACTGCTGATCATTCTCGGGGTTACGTCGATGGGAGTGTATGGGGTGGCGCTGGCGGGATGGTCGTCCAATAGCAAGTATTCTCTGCTGGGGGGCTTGCGGGCAAGCGCGCAGATGGTGAGCTATGAGATTTCGTTAGGGCTGTCACTCATCGGCGTGCTGATCATGGCGGGCAGTTTCAGTCTGCGCGATATTGTGGATTCGCAGAGTGGAGTGTTTTGGGGCTTCATTCCGCGCTGGAACATCTTTCATGGGCAGACGGTAGCTTTTTTTGTTTACCTGATGTCGGCATTTGCCGAGACCAACCGAGTGCCATTCGACCTGCCCGAGGCGGAAACCGAGCTGGTCGCGGGATATCACACCGAGTACAGCGCCATGAAGTTTGCCATGTTCTTCATGGCCGAGTACGCCAACATGATCACGGTCGCGTGCCTGGCGACCTTGCTGTTCCTGGGCGGCTGGCATGGTCCGATTTGGGGACTGACGTGGATGCAAGCAGTCCTGCCTGTTTTTTGGTTCCTGGCAAAGGTTTTCTGTTTCTTGTTTCTTTACATTTGGATTCGCGGAACGCTGCCGCGTTTCCGCTACGACCAACTGATGGCGTTCGCGTGGAAGTTTCTGTTCCCGCTGGCGGTGGCTAATTTGGTAATCACGGGGTTGGTAGTGGCACTGCGGTCGTGAAAAGAAGTGGTCAGTGACTAGCAGGCAGCGAATTGGGAATGAAATCCCCGATAGAAATTGATGGTTGAATGTTGCATCTGGCCTTATTTTCGATTTTTGGCGCGATCTGCGTGGCGGGAGCAGTCAACCTGCTGGTGCAGAGACATCCGATTAATAGCGCGCTTTCGTTGATCGCCGTGATGACGTCGCTGGCGGTCGAATATCTATTGCTGGGGGCGGAGTTCGTTGCTGCGGTGCAGGTGATCATCTACGCGGGCGCCATTATGGTGTTGTTCGTGTTTGTGATCATGCTGCTGAACGCAGGCGAGGAAGAACGAACCACGGGCAGCCGGGTCGCAATCTTATTCGGGATACCAGGCGTACTGCTCGGGGGCGTTCTAGTGGCGTGGACTTTGATCCAGCGTTCCGGTACTGACGAGGTGGCACTGGGCGCGCTTCCTGGGTCTCCCACGATCATCGGGTGGTTGCTGTTCCACGACTTTCTGCTTCCTTTTGAAGTCACCTCCCTGTTGATTCTTATCGCGATCATGGGTGCGGTAGTGCTGGCGGGAAAGCCAGAAGCGGAGACACAGCAAACAGGAAAGGGGCACTGATGGTTCCGATTTCCTACTATCTCGTGCTGAGCGGAATCCTGTTTGGCTGCGGAGTCGTCGGCTTTCTGATCAAGCGGAACATTATCAGTATCTTCATGTCGATTGAGCTGATGCTCAATGGCGTGAACCTTTCGTTTGTGGCATTCGCCGCTCAGTGGCACGCGCTGAGCGGACAAGTGTTCGTATTTCTCGTGATGGTGGTGGCGGCCGCGGAGGCTGCGGTTGGGCTGGCCATCATCATCGCCGTTTACCGAAACCGCGAGACTCTCAACGTAGATCAGGTAAACCTGCTCAAACTATGACGCCGAACTTGCATCTCTGTTTGATTCCCCTGCTTCCGCTGATCGGCGCCGCTATAAATGGATTGCTGGGCCGCCGATTCTCCCGGCAGCAGGTGTCGGCGATCGCGCTCGGGTTCTGCGGAGCTGCGTTCGTCATGGCGCTGTGGGTTGCGGCCCGTTTCTCTTCACTGACCGTGCCCTATATCGAACATGTAGCGCCCTGGATTCGAGCCGGTGATTTCAGGGCAGACTTTGCCTTCTATCTCGACCAACTCTCGCTGGTGATGCTGCTGGTGGTCACCGGGGTTGGGTTTCTCATCCACGTTTATTCGGTTGGGTACATGTGGAAGGACAGTGGCTTCTACCGGTTCTTCAGTTATCTGAACCTGTTCATGTTTTTCATGCTGACGTTGGTTCTAGCCGGCAATTACCTGGTGATGTTCATTGGATGGGAAGGCGTCGGTTTGGCCTCGTATCTGTTGATTGGCTTCTGGTTCACCAAAGATTCTGCGGCATCGGCGGGCAAGAAAGCGTTCATCGTAAACCGCATCGGTGATTTTGGATTTCTGATCGGCCTTTTTCTGATGATCAAGCATTTCGGTTCGCTCAACTTCACGCAGCTGTTTCAGACGGTGTCGGGGATGGGAGTGGAAAAGGACGAAGCCGGCCTGCTGACCGCGATCGGTGTGCTGCTGATGGTGGGCGCTGCGGGAAAATCGGCGCAGATTCCACTGTATGTCTGGCTTCCCGATGCGATGGAGGGGCCGACACCGGTCTCAGCCCTGATCCACGCCGCCACCATGGTTACTGCCGGGGTCTACATGGTTGCGCGTTCGCATGTCATCTTTGAACGCGCACCTCTAGCGCTGATGGTCGTCGCCATTATTGGAACTCTGACGGCCCTATTTGCGGCTACGATCGGCCTGGTGCAAACCGACATCAAAAAAGTTCTCGCTTACTCGACCGTCTCGCAGTTGGGATACATGTTCATGGCGTGCGGCGTGGCCGCATTTTCCGCGGGGATCTTTCACTTGATGACTCATGCCTTCTTCAAGGGCTTGCTGTTCCTCGCGGCCGGGTCGGTAATCCATTCGCTCGGCGGCGAACAGGACATGCGGCTCATGGGCGGTCTGCGCACCAAGATTCCGTGGACTTTTTGGACAATGACCGCGGCCACCTTCGCCATCGCAGGCTTCCCGCCTTTTGCAGGCTTCTTCAGTAAGGACGAAATCCTGTGGCGGGCTTCGCGCGTGAGTCTGGTTTACTGGGGCATCGGATTGTTCACCGCCTTTTTGACATCCTTCTACATGTTCCGTTTGTGGTTTCTAACTTTTTTCGGGGAATATCGCGGACCGGAAGGAGCCGGGCTTGGCCACGGCGCTGGCCAACACCACGATGCTGCGCACAGCGATGTTCCTGGTGATGGCGGGATTCACGAGAGCCCAAGAGTCATGCTGATCCCGCTTGCAATCCTGGCGGTGCTTTCAGTCATTGGCGGATGGGTCGGAGTACCGGGATCGCTGGGCGGCAGCAATCATTTTGGTAAATTCTTGTCGCCGGTATTCCACTCTACTATTCCGGCTGCTGTAAGCGAGGGCATGCCACCGGAAGAGCGAACTGAGGGGCCAGAACCGACGGCAGGAGCACGTCAAGAACTCTTGTACACCACCGTGTCTGTTGGTGCCGCTTTTCTAGGCCTCTTCCTGGCATGGCTGCTTTATTGGCGCAGGCCTGAATTGCCACAAAGGATTGCGGATAGTCTCGGCGGCCTCTACCACACCGTACTGCACAAATATTATGTTGATGAACTCTACGGCATGCTGGTGGTGAAACCTGTGGTGGACGGGTCGACTCGCATTCTCTGGCAGGGCATCGATCAGAACGTTATCGATGCGACGGTCAATGACAGCGCTGATAGTGCACGTCACCTGTCGGACGCGGTGCGCCACATGCAGTCCGGAAATATCCGTTCCTACGCCGGTTGGGTAGCGCTAGGTGCGGCCCTGGTCATTGCCTACATGGTCTGGATGGGCGTGCAATGACCACTGCCATCGACAGCTCCATTCTTACCCTGGTGACATTCATTCCGCTGACGGGCGGCCTCTTGCTGTTGCTAGTTCCAAGGCGCGACCGCGACATTCGTATTTTCTCCCTGGTGGTCACTCTGCTTGCATTCGTGCTTTCGCTGCATTTGCCAGTGCACTTCCATCGCATGCAAGGCGGGTTTCAGTATGAAGTTAACAAGCACTGGATCTCCAGCCCAAATATTCACTACCACATGGGAGTAGACGGGTTCTCTCTGTGGCTGGTGGTGCTGACGACGTTCCTCACGCCCCTGTGTGTTCTTATCTCCTGGAACTCGATTCATGAGCGGGTGAAAGAATTCTTCATTATTCTGCTGATCCTGGAAACGGCCCTGATTGGGGTCTTCACCTCCCTCGATATGTTCTTGTTTTATTTTTTCTGGGAAGCTACGCTGATCCCGATGGCGCTGCTGATCGGCATGTATGGCCACGGACGGCGCGTGTACGCGGCAGTAAAGTTCTTTCTGTACACCATGATCGCCTCGGTTTTCATGCTGGCGGCGATTCTTTGGCTGTACTCAAAGGTCGGCACCTTTGATTTCGTCACCGTCCAAAGAGTCATCCGCGGCGGCAATGTGGAAAATTTTGGCGGCGCAGCCATCTGGCTCTTCCTTGGATTTTTTATCGCGTTCGCGGTGAAAGTACCGTTGTTTCCACTTCACACCTGGCTTCCGGATGCTCACGTCGAAGCCCCGACAGCAGGATCCGTATTGCTGGCGGGCGTCCTGCTGAAGATGGGCACCTATGGCATGCTGCGCTTCAACCTAGGGCTGTTCCCGGAACAGTCGCGACAGAACGCGCCGTGGATTATCGCGCTGGCGCTGATTGGGATCATTTATGGCGCGCTGGTCGCGATGGTGCAGCCCAACATGAAGAAGCTGATCGCTTACTCTTCGATCAGCCACCTGGGATTCGTGGTGCTCGGGATATTCAGTTTTACTGCTGCGGGATTGAACGGCGCGGAATTCGTAATGCTGGCCCATGGCGTTTCTACCGGCGCGCTGTTCATGCTGGCGGGAATCCTCTACGAGCGACGGCATACCTACGAGATTGCCGAGTTCGGTGGTCTGGCGACGCCTATGCCGATGTACGCGGCGTTTTTCCTGTTCATCGTTTTGGCATCAGTCGGATTACCACTGCTGAACGGATTCGTCGGCGAATTTCTCGTGCTTAGTGGTGCTTTTGCGGCACGCGCGGTTTATGGAATTCTTGCCGCGACCGGCGTGATCTGGAGCGCCTGCTATTTATTGTGGATGTACCAGAGAGTCTTCTTCGGAAAAGTGACACAGGATGTTAACAACAGTCTGACTGATCTTTCTCGCCGGGAAAAGATTGCACTGTGGCCCACTGCCGTCGTCGCGCTGACCATGGGCGTCGCGCCATTGCTCTGGCTTAGCATGATTGATCCCGCTGCACGGACCGCCCTCGCGCCCTTCTCGCAAATAGTAAGTAGCGTGGTGGGTCAATGAATCCCGGCGGCGAGTCGATGCAGAGTTTGCCCTTGGGGGTGGATTACATCCGCTTCCTGCCCGAGATCGTGCTTTCCATTTTCGGCATGATTGTGATGGGGCTCGATCCCCTGGTGGACGAGCAACGTAGCCAAAAACTTCTCGGCATGGTCGCGCTGCTGGGCACGCTGACGGCGTTGGCGGCTACCTTATTGATGTCGCAGTATCCGGGCTCCGCCTTCTGGAACATGATCCAGGTGGATAGTTTCAGCGTGTTCTTCCATTTCCTGGTCATCGCCGTTGCCGCGCTCGTCATTCTCTCTTCGTACGAATACATGACGGTGCAGCGAATCCGTGCCGGCGAATATTACGGGCTGATCCTGTTTGGCGCCGTCGGCATGGCCCTTATGTCGTCAGCAGTGGAACTGGTGCTGATCTTCATTGCGCTGGAAATCTCGTCGATTTCCACCTACATTTTGGCGGGCTTCCGCCGCCGTGAGGCCATCAGCAGCGAATCTTCCATTAAATATTTCCTGCTTGGCTCCTTTGCAACGGCATTCTTCCTGTATGGCGTCGCACTGATGTTCGGCGCAACTGGTTCTACAAGTATCTGGCAGATCAGTCAGGTCCTGCACTCCAGAGTACCCTTGCTGGCGTATGTAGCAACGGCGTTTATGTTTGTCGGCCTGGGTTTCAAAGTGGCATCGGCCCCCTTCCACGTCTGGACTCCGGACGTGTACGAAGGCGCGCCGGCCCCCATCGTTGGCCTGATGTCGACCGGACCAAAAGCCGCGGTGTTCGCGGTATTGCTACGAATTTTTTTCCAGGCCAATGCACCCGGACGTTTCTGGCTGATCTGGGTATCGGCGGCACTCTCCATGACGCTGGGTAATGTTGCCGCCCTGGTGCAGACCAACATTAAGCGTCTACTGGCTTATTCTTCGATTGCCCATGCAGGTTATCTGCTAATCGCTTTTGCCGTCCCCCAAACTGCTATTGCGGACACCGGCATTTCGTCCGCTATGTTTTACACGGTCGCTTATGCGGCGATGAATGTAGGAGCGTTCGCGGTGGTCAGCCACCTCGCAGGCGCGGGCGAGCATCGTGTAGAACTGGAGGATTATGCGGGCTTGGGACGGCGATCTCCGCTTCTGGCCGCGACGCTCACGATCTTTCTTCTTTCCCTGATCGGAATCCCTATGACCGGCGGATTCTTCGCCAAGTTCTACGTCTTCAGTGCGGCGCTCAAAGCTAACCTGGTGGTACTGACGTTAATCGGCGTGATCAACAGCGCCATCGGCGCTTATTACTACTTGCGAGTGATTGTGTTGATGTACATGCGCGAGCCCAGGGAGGAAACTGCCCTACCCCGAGTGCCGATCGGAGTAGGAATCACCTTGGCGATCACTGCGATAACAACTATTTGTCTGGGATTATTTCCAGGGCGAGTGGTGAATTATTCCCTGCGATCCGCCCACGAGTTGGTTCACCCGGAAATGAGTGCTACCGACATAAGACGCCCTTCTGTGATTCGTTAAATGGGCGAAATGCCATAGCATCCCACTTAAAGTAATGCTTTAAGGGGGATGCTTCCCTTCTAGTGAAGCCTCAGTCGACCGAGACCGCGATATCACGCCGCTCGAAAATCCAGGAGGCCAGCAGCGAACAGGCAACGATCTCTGCCAGGGCAAGCAGGATAGGAATCCAATCAGCTCGCCAAGCAGTTTCGAACGACGCTTTCAAGAAGAGATCCAGCAATGGGTAAAGAGGTACGAAGTGGCCCAGGCGTCCTCCAAACTGGAGTGCGGCCATCGCGGGCACGCCCAAAAAAACAGCAGTTGCCAGGCTGGCAAAAAGTGGATTCAGAAAAGTGGAAAACACAACAGCGAGGGACCCGGCCAGCAAAGATGCCAGCAAACACAAGAGCATCAGAAACCAAAGAAACGGCAGCGGAAATCCGGCTCGACCTAACACCCAGCTTCCGGTGAAACCCATACAAAAGCAATAAAGGACCAGAACGAGAGCTAATCCGGTGAGCGTTCCGAAGATGTACTGGGCGCGTCCCACACCTTTAGAGAGCACGGTTAAAATGCGGCGCGACTTGCGCTCGTTGTGGATCGCCCAACCGCCGAGAA